>ERZ802822.32-NODE-32-length-96734-cov-14.796124_pt1 | contig 96734 bp, 77 predicted proteins | sample MGYA00345649_ERZ802822 | MGnify/ENA primary metagenome ERZ802822 (study PRJEB30503, sample SAMEA104212359) | marine metagenome | biome: Westerlies Biome; feature: [SRF] surface water layer (ENVO:00010504) within the epipelagic zone...; material: water... | reverse complement strand
ATCCCTTGATGAAACCGACATAAAATACTATAAATCGATTTTAGGTGATAAATTTACAAATGTTGAATTATTCGATTTATCACAATCTAATAGTGAACATTCAAGACATTGGTTTTTTAATGGTGAATTTATTTTAGAAGATGGAACTTATGATAAAAAAAGTTTATTTAAGAGAAAAACCACCGGCTGGCAGAAACTCATCCGTAAAATAAAGTGCGGCATCGGTTGCGTTGGTGTATTCATAAGTCTCACCAAGCTGCGTAATAGCCTTATCCATTCTCGCACTATCAATCATGCCCATTCCATTAACCAACACATAATCTGTTAGCACATTCGCCTCGACGGCAAGAAGTAAACGCCTTTCTTCTAATTCCGCGTCTGCTGCGGGGTTGCGTTTAATCAAGGCTGTAGCTGCAGAAGATGTGTCTGCTATTGCATCTCTCCATCCAGCAGCAGTCGCCTTAAGGAAGCTTTCAACAATTGATTTATTGCTACTGGCAAAATCTGTATTAACGATTATCGCATTTCCATATAGGCTTAAGCCGTGGTCAGCCATTAAAATAGTGCTGATATCATCTTCTGGAACCCCTAATCTTACAAGGTTAAGGTAAGATGAGAATGAAAAGCCCGTTATGGAATCTACTTTTCCTTCCGCAAGCATTGGCTCTCTGGTAGGGAAACCAACTGGTTCCACAGTGATTTTATCCATATCTAAGTTATTTGCTTTTGCGAAAGCTGGAAATTGTGCCCATGCGCCATCTGGTGGGGGCGCTCCTAAAACTGAGCCTTCTAAATCAGACGGGCCAGATATTCCAAGCGATTTTCTGCCCACCACCGCGAAAGGAGGCTTATCATAAACCATCATAACCGCTATTACAGGCGCTCCAGGGTTTTGGTCTAAAAACTTAATAAGCGAATTAATATCTGCAAACCCAATTGGAAATGCCCCTGTGGCCACTTTTGGGATTGCATCAAGAGAGCCTTTACCAGCTGAAATTTCAACAGATAAGCCCTCAGCATCATAATGACCATTATCAATTGCAAGGAAATATGGAGCAGACGGCCCCTCAAATTTCCAATCTAATGCGAACTGAATTTCCTCTGCTGCGAACAATGAGGTAGAACCAAAAATAATAGAGACTAACACAGTCAATCTTCTAAGTAATTTGTACATATCTTGTTACTCTTTTCATCAAATTTTGTTTATTATTCAATTATGTTAGAGTAACATCATAGCCTAGCGAGAAAGGAAGTGCTTATTTGTTTTCACGGTGATGCATTTAATGAATGATATTGCTTCAAGCCTGCAAAACATGAAAGATTTCAAAAAACTATTTTTTATTTAAAAAATTAATTAGACTTCAATGAAATTCAGAGCCTCGGTAAGCGTTTGAACCTCATAATCAGGGCTTCCGGGGAGTTGTTCTGATAGTATCTGCCCTCTATTTACCCAAATTGTTTTGAAGCCAAACTTATTCGCGCCCGAAATATCCCAATTATTGGACGAGAAAAATGTAATTTCATTAGGCTCGCAGTTAAAAGCAGTAGGTGCTAATTTATAAACTTCTTGGTTTGGTTTAAATTTTTTAATGTCATCTACCGTAAGTATATACTTAAAATAATTTATCAAGAGCGCATTATTAAGGCCCTCTTTAATCATCCTCTCATCGCCATTCGACAGAACAGCAAGAGCCGAATCTTTGTCTAAAATTGTTTTTTAAAACTCTGGAACATCTTTAAATGGGCTTAGATTATTACACCCATTCATTAAGGTTTCTTCAAACGCCTCACTTGGGTCAATTTCGAATTCTTGCATGGTATCTTGAAGAGCTATTTTGGTGATTTCCCAAAACTTCACATAACTTCCAGTTAGCGTATATAACCACGAATAACGAAGCTGTCGCTCCCTCCAAGAATCTGAAAAATCATTCCAAGGAATATCACTTAACTTTCGATAGGCGCTTACTTGGCCAGCATTCATAATTGAATGCGTATTTAGCAAGGTTCCGTAAATATCAAAAACAAAATACATTCTATCTATTTGATTGTTTCATATCAGATTTCGATTATTGATACGCTTAATTCTACTAACCCATTACTAAAGAATGTATTAATAAATACAAATTTTCTGCTATTGCAGGCGCTGTACATTAGAAATTATAATCAATTTTGAATTCACGGCTCTAAATTTACATCTCTAAATACATCGTAATTTTTGATAAAAGAGAGGGCCATAAGGCCCCCTCTTCTGATGTTTATTTTACAAATGATTGTGTTGAATATTCAGAGAAAGGTAACTTTGCAATAGACCCTCTATCTTTTACGTAATCCACAAATGATTGCGCATAATCAAGATACGTATCCTCAAAACGGCCATCATCTTTTACAGTCTTAAAGCTTAAATATCCATCACGCCCTGCTGCAATATAATTATTGGTCACAATCCGGTACATTTTTTCCATATTTAAGGGAACCCAATCAGCGTCTGAGCGGCCTTTATATTCCATCTTGCTAAGACGATTTCCAGACGCGCGCGTTGAATCCACATGCCATCTAAGGCCAGCTGCATATGGAAAGGCGCCATCCGACCCATCAGGTTGCAACGCGTATTCAATAGCCTCCTCCAATACCAATTTAATTTCAGCCCCGCTCATATCCATTTCAACAAGGGTATTTGCAAATGGCAATAGCTTATACGCATCCCCCATTGTAATATCACCGCTGCTAATATCGGTGCGAACACCGCCACCATTTTGTATTGCAATATCACTTGCTTTTGCCATTTCACGAAATGCATGCGCTACCAATGTTGCGATATCAGACCCATTTTTAAGCGTTTCTTGAGGTGTGCATATTTTTGATCTCTCATCTCCTGGAATACGCGATAGGCACAGATTATCTTCAACAGTGCCAATTTTTATTGATAACAATGTTTCGACTTTTTCGTTGTATGTATCAAACAATAAAGCTGCATTTTTATCTTCTTCAACGATTGAGAGCTTCGGATCCTCTTTGATTTTAGAATAAATTGCATCCCGGTCAGCACCTTCAACCTCAACACGCTCACCACTGGAATCTTTGCGCTTGAAGCTATCAGCAAGCATCATATGCGGAATGCCGCTACATTGCTCTACCTCACCTGCCTCGTTAAAGGTTAAATCTAATTCACCAACAATCTGGCTAAACTGCCATGCAGAGGCAACGCACACTAAATTCCCATCAACACCTGTTACAATTGTAGGGTAAGGACCTGACGCGTTTAGACCAACATCTTCAAAATCACCCAAAAGAGTATGAGAGTCACCGCCTATGATAACATCTACGCCGCTTAAATTCTCTGCCAAAGCCAACTCATTATTATACCCATAGTGTGTTAGAAGAATAATGTGATTAATACCTTGTGTTTTTAGCTCATCAATTATCTTTTGTGCGGTTTCAGCTTCATCAAGAAATATCGTCGTCTCGTCTGGACTGGATGATAAAACCGTTTTTCGTACAATATCGATACCAATTATTCCAAATTTGGTACCATCTCGCTCAATAACAATATACGGTTTTAGATAGTCAGTTGCACTCTGTGGAGTCAAAGCAGATACGCCAACTTCAGGCTTAATATTGGCAGCCACAACCGCTGTTTTACAATCTCCAGACTTTAAAAAATCTAAAAACTTTGCAAGCCCCTTATCCCCCCCATTAAATTCATGATTTCCAGGGACAAACGCATCAAAGCAGATTTCATTCATTAAAGCAGCATCTGCCTCTCCTTCAAACAAGGTAAAAAACAGCGAGCCGTATATGGCATCACCTGCATGGAGCTTTAACACATTACTATTTTGAGACTGCAGCTCTTTTATTTTTGCAACAACCGACGGCATTCCACCCGATTTAACACGTGTTGATTTATCATCTAACGTTAAGCTCATTCGGCTATCAGGTTTTAAATGTGAGTGATGGTCATTTATGTGCAAAATCGTTAATTCAGCCGCATTTACAGCTCCAAAAGAAAGAAAAATTGCGCTCAATGTGAGCATTACACCCAAATAGCGTTTGTTTGGGCGCATTTTACGTGCAGATAGCGATGTGATGAAATTCATAGAAGAACGCTCTGAAAAATATTATTGGAATACAGTATAAGAAATCTCCATCAGACATCATTTTTATAACAAATAAATGACACCAAAGAATAAGTTTGAAGAATAATTTTGGAGAATAAAATAAAAACGAACTATCTAGTTTGAACACTGTAAACAAATAAGGTTCGTGGCGGGAGTGACGGGACTCGAACCCGCGGCCTCTGGCGTGACAGGCCAGCGCTCTAACCAACTGAGCTACACCCCCTTTGTGTAAAATAGAAAACCTATAAATTAAGTTCTCTATACTCAAGCTTGTTTGAATTAGCCCAACCACTAAAAACTGTCAAGCAACATTGTTATATAAATACAGATACTAGCGATAAATCTGAAACCGATTTTGCAACGTAAATAAAGTCAAACAGGAGTTAGACATGAAACAATCACCCATAAACACAGAGAATCCCTATCTGGCGGCAGTTTTGCCATATCGGTTAACCCCAACCCTTATGATGAGAGCCTCTCTTAACCTTCTATTTTTATTAATTTTTATGAGCTTTTTTCTAATAACACCTGCATATTCTGCTGGCAGCGACTCGTCAGATGACAAGCCTGCTAAACCAGCGCATTCCAAGGAATATTATAAGGCTGTGAAGCTTATAAAAGCGGGTAGTTTCGATGAAGCTTTGGTTATTCTGGGAACTATTATCCAAAAAAAACCTGATGATGCTGATATTCACAACTATATGGGGTTTTCATTTCGTAAAAAGGGTATGTTGGAGAAGAGTGCCTATCATTATGAACAGGCTTTAGACATAAACCCAAAACATCTTGGCGCCTTAGAATATCAAGGTGAATTATACATCGCGCTTGGAGAGATTGAGAAAGCAAAAGCAAACTTAACTAAAATAGATGATATTTGCTGGAGACAATGCTCTGAATTGCGTGAATTAAAGCAAGCAATAGAACAGGCGGTAAACTAAACAAAGATAGATAGCGTTGATATCATTATCTGTAGCGTTTCGGCTTATCTCTATCCATCATAAGCTGAACCGCATCTGCAAGACTCTGAAACGCCTGACGATTTCGTTTGAGGTCTGAATTAAGAGAGATAATGATATCGCCGTCGCTGCGAATGCGAGGGGCTTCATAATCGTGATATTCAGTCACTATTTCTGTTAGCTTTTGAAGTAATTCAACCTCAGTTTTTATCGGTTCAGATTGGGTGCTATTGGCATTCCCACCCGTGTTATTTTTATCATTACTCATAAAGATACCTAAAACGCATGTGTTTTCTTGAAACATATAACGTCATGAACTGCCTTGCAAATTAAGTATGGCAAATTAAGTATGGCAAACTAAGTATGTAAGTAACGGTTAGTGTTTTCGAATAACAAAATGCCGCACAATGCTCATTCATAAAAAACCCATTATAAAAAAAACTAATAATAAAAAACGAGCCATAAAAAAGCGGGGCAATGGCCCCGCTTTTTATAAATGGTGGGTGGTGAGGGGCTCGAACCCCCGACCTACTCGGTGTAAACGAGTTGCTCTCCCAGCTGAGCTAACCACCCACAAACCGCCCGGCAACGCCGGATAGTAAAACGCCGACCCTTATATCGGGCCGGCGTTTAAAAAGATAGCCATAAATTTAGCTGTTAACAGCGTCTTTCAACGGTGCACCCGCCTTGAATTTAGGCTGTTTTGAAGCTGCAATCTGGATAGCCTCACCAGTGCGCGGGTTACGCCCGGTGGTTGCCGCACGATGTGCTACAGAAAAAGTACCAAAACCAACAATACGAACATCACCGCCACCCTTCAGCGCTGAAGCAATGCTGTCAAATACTGCGTCAACGGCGCGGCCGGCATCCGCCTTTGAAAGGCCGGAAGAATCGGCTACGGATGAAATCAGGTCGTTTTTATTCATGGGTGCCCCCAATATGTTGTTTGCTAGATGTGACATACTGTTACAGGAAAAACAGAAAAAGACCACAAAAAAAGGAAAGCTGGCGGGCGGAAACCCACAGCTTTCCTATAGTTTAGTCGTTTCTAATGCGCCCTGATATCGTCGCCGTTTGCTGGCGTTTCAGCAATAGCCACGCCGCCTGCCGCCTCTTCAGCGCTACCAGATACGCCACTTGGCAACGGTTCACGCACCAGCGCTGCTGACAGCACCTCATCCACCATGGCAACCGGAATAATCTCCAGACCTTCCTTTACGTTACCCGGGATATCGACAAGGTCCTTTTCATTTTCCTTTGGAATCAACACTGTCTTCAAACCGCCGCGCAAGGCAGCCAACAGTTTTTCCTTCAGGCCGCCGATCGGCAACACCCGTCCGCGCAGGGTAATTTCACCCGTCATCGCAATGTCACGGCGCACTTCAATGCCGGTTACCGCCGAGACGATCGAGGTTACCATGGCAACGCCGGCAGACGGTCCGTCCTTGGGTGTCGCACCTTCAGGCACATGGACGTGCACATCCATTTTGGCCAGTTCCTCAAGATCGATCCCAAACATGGCAGCCCGCGATTTTATGAAGAATTCGGCCGCCTGGATCGATTCCTTCATCACATCACCAAGTTTGCCGGTGGCGCTGACCTTGCCCTTGCCAGGCACACGTACTGCCTCGACCTGCAAAAGTTCACCGCCAACCTCGGTCCAGGCAAGGCCAGTGGTTACACCAACCCGGTCTTCATCCTCGATTTCACCGAAGCGAAACTTTTTGACACCGAGGAAATCCTCAAGATTATCGGCATCCACCGAAATGCTTTCCGCCTCACCACTAACCACACGGGTCACGGTTTTGCGGGCGATCTTGGCAAGTTCACGTTCAAGATTTCGCACACCTGCCTCGCGGGTATAGCCGCGGATAATTGCCCTGATCGCATCATCACTGATCGTCAGTTCATCCTTGCGAATGCCGTGATCCTCAATCTGGCGCCCCAGCAGGTGCCCCTTGGCAATCTCCAGCTTTTCATCCTCGGTATAGCCTGACAGGCGAATGACTTCCATCCGGTCCAGTAACGGTTGTGGCATGTTCAGCGTGTTTGCCGTGGTGATGAACAGCACGTTGGACAAGTCGATGTCGACCTCCATGTAATGGTCCTGGAAGGTGTTGTTCTGCGCCGGATCAAGCACCTCGAGCAGCGCCGAACTTGGATCACCGCGCCAATCGGCACCCAGTTTGTCCACCTCATCCAGCAGGAACAGCGGATTGTTGGTTTCAGCCTTCTTCAAGCCCTGCACGACCTTGCCCGGCATTGAGCCTATATAGGTGCGGCGATGGCCGCGGATTTCCGCTTCGTCACGCACACCGCCAAAAGCCATGCGCACATATTTACGGCCGGTCGCCCGGGCAATCGACTTGCCAAGCGATGTCTTGCCGACACCAGGCGGGCCAACGAGACACAGGATCGGTCCCTTGACCGACTTGGTACGCTGCTGCACGGCAAGGAATTCGATGATCCGGTCCTTTACCTTTTCCAGACCATAATGATCCGCATCTAGGATTTCGCGCGCGACCTTGATATCTTTCTTCAGGCGGCTGGCCTTTTTCCATGGCACAGCAAGCATCCAGTCGAGATAGTTGCGGACAACAGTCGCCTCGGCACTCATCGGGCCCATATTCTTCAGCTTGCGAAGTTCGGCATCGGCCTTTTCGCGCGCGGCCTTGGGCATTTTCAGTGCTGCCAGCTGTTCTTCCAGTTCTTCCAGCTCGCCGCGGCCATCCTCGCCATCGCCAAGCTCCTTCTGGATCGCTTTCATCTGCTCATTCAGATAATACTCGCGCTGCGTCTTCTCCATCTGCCGCTTGACGCGATTGCGCACACGCTTTTCAACCTGCAGCGCGCCGATCTCGTTCTCCATCAGCTCAAAGATCTTCTCAAGCCGCTGGTGAACATCCAGCATTTCCAGAAGGTCCTGCTTTTCAGGGATTTTCACGGCGAGGTGCGAGGCGATCATATCTGCGATCTTGTCAGCTTCCTCAACCTGTTCAATCGCGCTCAGAACTTCAGATGCAACCTTCTTGTTGAATTTGATGTACTGGTCAAACTGCTGGACAGTGGCGCGCGCCAGCCCGTCAGTATCACCGCCAAGATGACCTGTCTGCGGCAGGATATGCGCGTCAACAGCCAGGAAACCGGGCTCGGAATGCAGCGTATCAGGTAAAATTTTCACCCGCTCACCGCCCTCGACAAGCACTTTGACAGCGCCATCAGGCAGTTTCAGCAGCTGCAGAATCGAACCGACAGTACCGGTGACATACAGGCCATCGGCATCCGGGTCCTCGGTATCTGCTTCTTTCTGGGTGACAAGGATGATCTGCTTGTCTTCGGCCATTACGGCTTCGAGTGCACGAATGGATTTTTCGCGACCGACAAACAGCGGAACAATCATATGCGGAAACACGACGATGTCGCGCAAAGGCAGTACCGGCAATGTAATCATGGTTCCGTCGGACATGGGGAAACTCCTTTTATCGCCTTGCGGCGTGGCACTCTGGATGTCATCGGATATGGGGCCAAAACAGGGAATGTTCAAGCACTGCAGGTGTCTGGGTCAGCTAACATTACATCAATCAATAAATTTTCCGCACCGCTATCGCCCCGCAACAAGGTTTTACGGGCGGGCAGCGGTCATAAATCCGGATAGGCGGCAACAAAAAGGCACGCAAAAAAAGGCCCGCCCAAAGGGGCAGGCGCATTTTCTCAGATATGGTCGAAAGCTGATCTGGCGCGATCAGGCAGACTTACCAGCGCTGGAGGATTTCTTGGCATGCACCACCAACGGGGCAGCACCTTCTTCTACAACGTCGGAATTGATCACAACTTCCTCGATATCACCGGCGGTCGGTATATCGAACATCGGCTCCATCAGGATGTTTTCCATGATCGAACGCAGACCACGTGCACCGGTTTTACGGGCAATCGCCTTTTGGGCAATGGCAGTGAGCGCATCTTCGCGGAATTCCAGGGATACCTCATCCATCTCGAACAGCTTCTGATACTGCTTGACGAGCGCGTTTTTCGGCTCGGTCAGAATGCGGATCAAAGCGCTCTCATCAAGATCTTCGAGTGTCGCCACAACCGGAAGACGCCCGACAAATTCTGGAATAAGGCCAAACTTGATCAGATCTTCCGGCTCAAGATCGGACAGCAATTCACCTGTTTTACGATCATCCGGCGCACGGACCGTAGCCCCGAAGCCGATACCGGCCCCTGTCTCACGCCCGGCGATCAACTTGTCCAGACCGGCAAAGGCACCGCCACAGATAAACAGGATGTTGGTTGTGTCCACCTGCAGGAATTCCTGCTGCGGATGCTTGCGTCCGCCCTGCGGCGGCACAGAGGCAACTGTGCCTTCCATGATCTTGAGTAATGCCTGCTGCACACCTTCACCCGAAACATCGCGGGTAATCGACGGGTTGTCGGCCTTGCGCGAAATCTTGTCGACCTCGTCAATATAGACGATGCCGCGCTGCGCACGCTCAACATTATAGTCGGCCGCCTGCAGCAGTTTCAGAATGATGTTCTCGACATCCTCACCAACATAGCCTGCCTCTGTCAAAGTCGTGGCGTCGGCCATGGTGAAAGGCACATCCAGCATACGTGCCAGCGTCTGGGCCAGCAGCGTCTTGCCGCAACCGGTCGGTCCGACCAGCAGGATGTTTGACTTCGAAATCTCGATATCGCCGGTCTTGCCAGCGTTTGCCAGTCGCTTGTAGTGGTTATGGACAGCGACAGACAGCACGCGCTTGGCACGCGCCTGGCCAATGACATATTCGTCCAGCACCTTGTTGATGTCGGACGGGGTCGGCACGCCGTCGTGCCCTTTTGACAGTGATGTCTTATGCTCCTCACGGATGATATCCATGCAGAGTTCAACGCATTCATCACAAATGAATACGGTCGGACCCGCGATCAGCTTGCGCACCTCGTGCTGGCTCTTTCCGCAGAAAGAACAGAAAAGAGTGCCCTTATCGCCGTCTTCGGTCTTTGACATGCTTTGACTCCCTGAGTCCTTGGCTTGCAGACGCTTCACCTGCCTGACAAGGCAAGGCGATTCGTCCATTAGTGTATGGGTGCTTGTGCTGTGGTTTCAACGATATTCTTGCACAGTCCCACCGGTGACACTGCAATTCACGTACCGTTTTGCCACCGGATGGACGATCAGCTGTCAGTTTCAGGGACCGGACGCTTCTCGACGACCTCGTCAATCAGGCCAAAATCCCGTGCATCTTCCGCTGTCATGAAAGTATCGCGTTCCATAATTTTTTCGATTTGTTTCAGCGTCTTGCCTGTATGTTTCTCATAGATGCCATTCAGACGACGGCGCAGATCAAGAATTTCCTTTGCATGGATTTCGATGTCACTCGCCTGACCCGAAAAACCACCGCTGGGCTGGTGCGTCATTATGCGCGCATTCGGCAAGCTGAACCGCTTTCCGGCCGCACCAGCGGTTAACAGCAGCGATCCCATTGACGCTGCCTGCCCCATACAGACAGTCGAAACGTCGGGCCGGATATATTCCATCGTGTCGTAGATGGCGAGGCCTGAGGTCACAATGCCGCCAGGCGAATTGATATACATGGCAATATCTTTTGTCGGGTTTTCCGACTCCAGAAACAGCAGCTGCGAAGAAACAAGCGATGCTGTGCCATCATCAATCGGACCATTCAGGAAGATGATACGTTCCTTGAGAAGGCGCGAGAAAATATCATAGGCGCGCTCTCCCCGGCTGGTCTGTTCGACAACCATTGGCACCAGATTGGCAACTGGCTGGTCAAACTCACTCATGTGGACCTCTCCTTGGCGGTATTACCGGGTCACCCGGTATGCGTGGCACTGTGCGTGGCAGTGTTCAAAACTCTTCTGGACACCAAGCTACTTCTTTGCAGCCTTTTTAGCAGCCGTCTTTTTCGCCGCAGTCTTCTTTGCCGCAGCCTTTTTGGGTGCCGCCGTCTTGGCAGTTGCTTTGTCAGCTTTGTCTGCGGTCTTGGCAGCCTTTTTGGCAGCTGATTTCTTGGCCGCTTTCTTCTTGGCTGGCGCTGCGGCCTCTTCAGGTGCCGCGTACAGCGTCTCAACGTCTGTCTGGACCTCGGTTACAGTGGCCATCTCAAGAATGAAATCAACGGTCTTGTCTTCAAAGATCGGGCCGGCCAGTTGCTGCATGGCTTCCTTGTTGGTCTGGAAATACTCCAGCACCTGCTGTTCCTGACCGGGATAGCGACGCGCCTCTTCGAACACTGCCTGACGGGTATCGTCCTCGGTCACCTCAACATTGTTGACGCGACCAACCTCGGTCAGCAGCAGACCAAGGCGCACACGGCGCTCGGCAACGGCTTTGGCTTCAGACTTTGCGTCATCATCCATGCCCTCATCGGCTGCCGGATGGACGTGATCTTCATCATGGTCATGGTCATGATCGTGATCATGATTATGCGGTTCTGGCGCGTTGGGGTTCATCGCGCGGGCCACATTTTCGTATTCAGACGCATAGAGCGATGGCGGGATATCGAATGCTTCACCATCGGCGAGCGCATCCAGCACATTCTTTTTCAGTGCCTGACGCAGTGCGGTTGCGTGCTGGCCATTGATCTGGCCTGCAACAGCGTCACGCAACGCACCCAGATCATCAAAGCCAAGACGCGCAGCCAGCTCATCATCAATGGCAACCTCGCCCTTTTCGCGCAGTTCCTTGACGGTTACTTCAAATACAGCCGGCTTGCCTGCCAGATGTGTCGCCTGATAATCCTCAGGGAAGTTAACAGTCACATCGCGGGTCTCACCGGATTTGGCGCCGACCAGGCCTTCTTCAAAGCCCGGAATAAAGCTGGCAGACCCCAGTTCCAGCGAATGACCTTCTGCGGCACCGCCTTCGAACGCCTCGCCATCGATACGACCGACGAAATCGATCACAACGACATCCCCGTCTTTGGCAGCGCGCTTGCTGGTCACTTCAATTGTTGGCCGGTTGGCATCAGCGATATTGTTCAACGCCTCGTCGACCTCGGCCTTGCCGGCTTCCAGCATCGGCTTTTCAATTTTCAGCGCCGCCAGATCAGGCATACTGATTTCCGGCATGATTTCGCAGGACAAGGCAGCTTCCAGATCTTTGCCCTCGTCATAGGCCTTGATGTCGACGCTTGGCTGGCTGGCAAGACGCAATTCATTGTCTTCGATAGCCTGGCGCGCACCTTCATCCAGCGCATTTTTCAGCGCTTCACCCTGAACCTGTGGTCCGAAACGGGACTTCACAACCGACATCGGCACCTTGCCCGGGCGAAACCCCGGCATGTTCACCGTTGCTGCCAGTTCGGTCAGCTTGGCGGACACCTGCTCGTCAATTTCCGCAGCAGTGATTAGAATCGAATATTCGCGAAGCAGCCCTTCGGCCTTGGTTTCTGAAATCTTCATCGAACCTTTTAAATCCTTTTTTTGCGACGGTTTAACGGGACAGCCCCCTGGCAGCCTTCAAACCGCCGTCGCGCCGTTTTTTTTGGCGACGGACAAGTTGGTGCGGGCGGAGGGACTTGAACCCCCACGGTTTTCACCACTGGAACCTAAATCCAGCGCGTCTACCAATTCCGCCACGCCCGCAGCGTGGAGCCCGCGCGACACAGAACCAGCCTGTCTGATTCATGCCCGGAGAATGGGGCGAGTGACCGGTTTCGAACCGGCGACCTCCAGTGCCACAAACTGGCGCTCTAACCGACTGAGCTACACCCGCCATCGCATTTCTTCGCCGACCTGTCAGTCAGCCCGCTCCCGCAGCGAATTCACACGTAAGGAGCATAACCGCACAGGACGACAGCAGACATCGAAATGCAGGGCGGGACATTAGCCGAGGCCATACATGCGCGCAAGTGTGTTTCCCTGCAAAAAATTCAAATAATCCGCATGCTGATCTGCCTGCCATTACCGCACCGGATTCATCCATCGACAAATGCCGAATTTTCACGGTCTGCGCAGGGTTTTGGCAATAGGGCCTCGCCGCGTCCTGTCCCCGCATTGTTCAGAATGCCGCGGTCTGGCCCCTTGCCCGACGACATTGATTGCCGCACAATCAAAACATCCGGCACTGGTATGGTACAGGCAGGGCAACATGGCGCCAGACGACATCATCAAAGCAGGCCGACCCCCGGCGGGCGATAAAACGCGCGGCGGCATGATGACAACAACGCTGGACAGCCGCTATACACAAATGTCAGGCAGGGTGTTTCTGAACGGCACACAGGCCATGGTACGCCTGATGCTGGACCAGGCACGCCTTGATGCTGCTGCCGGGCTGAAAACAGGTGGCATGGTCAGCGGTTACCGCGGCTCGCCGCTGGCCACGCTTGATCAGGAACTGTGGCGCGCGAACAAGCATCTGGACGCGCATGCGATCGAGTTCATTCCCGCGGTGAATGAAGATCTGGCCGCCACCATCATTGCCGGCACACAGCAAGCAGAAGGCCAGCCGAAAACCACGGTCGATGGTGTGTTCTCGCTCTGGTACGGCAAGGGTCCGGGTGTTGACCGCTCCATCGATGCCATCAAGCACGGCAACGCCTATGGCAGCTCGCCGCATGGCGGGGTGCTGCTGGCAGCTGGCGACGATCATGGCTGTGTCTCCTCAACCATTGCGCACCAGTCGGAACTCAGCCTGATGAGCGCGTCAGTGCCGGTCATCCATCCGGCATCGATCGGCGACATTCTGTCATTCGGATTGTTCGGCTTCGCCATGTCCCGTTATTCAGGCCTGTGGGGTGGCTTCAAATCCGTGTCCGAACTGATCGAGGCTGGTCAGACGGTCGATCTTGCACCACTGCCGGATTTTGAGAAACCCGCCTTGCCCCCCACAACCGACGGCTTGCATGTGCGCTGGCCAGATGCCCCCGGCCTGCATCTGGAAGAACGGATGGAGGCAAAGCTTGCTGCCGCCGCCGCGTTCGCCGTTGCCAACCCGATCGACCGTGTCATTCATGGCAATACGGCGGCGCGCATGGGGATCATCACCGTTGGCAAGGCGCATGGTGACCTGATGGAGGCGCTGCGTCTGATCGGGCTGGACGCTGACGCCTGCAGGCGGTTTGGTATCGATATTTACAAAGTCGGGCTGGTCTGGCCAATTGAACAGACGGGCGCGGCAGCCTTCATGAACGGCAAAGCCGAAATTCTGGTTGTCGAAGAAAAACGCGGTATCGTCGAGGAACAGATCAGGGCACTTGCCACGCGGATGGGAAGCGGTGCCCCTGGCCTGATTACCGGCAAGACCGGGGCGCACAATCATCCGCTGATCCCGACAGCTGGTGAACTGGCACCAGACACATTGTTGCCACTTGTGGCAGAGCGCCTGGATGCGAACTGTGACGGTGCTGATTTCTGCGGCCGGGCGGCACGCCTGACCCCGCCGCCTACAGGCAGCAACAGCCCGGCTTTCAGCCAGCGCACACCGCATTTCTGTTCCGGCTGCCCGCATAACACATCGACCCGTGTGCCCGAAGGGTCTGAGGCGCTGGCCGGTATCGGCTGCCATTTCATGGCGACCATCATGGACCGAAACACCAAATATATCTGCCAGATGGGCGGCGAAGGCGCGAACTGGGTCGGGACCAGCCGGTTCAACGACAACGCGCATATCTTTCAGAATATCGGCGATGGCACCTGGTTTCATTCCGGATCACTGGCCATTCGCCAGGCAGCCGCCACCAACACCAACATTACCTTCAAGCTGTTGTTCAACGATGCCGTTGCAATGACCGGTGGGCAGGCCGTCGATGGTGAGATTTCACCAGCCGGGATTGCCCATGTGTGTGCCGCCGAAGGCATTCGCCGCATCGCGCTTGTGTCTGATGATATCAATGCTGTTCAACGCGGCAGTTTTCCCGCCCTGACCAGTTTTCACGATCGCGCCGAGATGGACAGTCTGCAGCGTGAATTGCGTGAATTCAAAGGTGTCTCGATCCTGATCTATCAGCAAACATGCGCTGCCGAAAAACGCCGCCGCCGCAAGCGCGGAGCGATGGTCGATCCCGCCCGTCATGTGGTGATCAATGAAGCTGTATGCGAAGGCTGCGGCGATTGTTCGGTGGCATCGAATTGCCTGAGTGTGGAACCGCTGGAAACGCCTCTAGGCCGCAAACGGCGCATCAACCTGTCCAGCTGCAACAAGGATTTCACCTGCCTTGACGGGTTCTGCCCCAGCTTTGTGACGATTGAGGGCGACCGTCTGGCAAAAGCCGCCAGCATGCCGGATGTCAGCGCCGCCATTGCCACTCTTCCCGACCCGTCGCCGACAGTGATCCACGATGCCTATGACATTATCGTGACAGGTGTCGGGGGAACCGGGGTTGTTACGGTGGGCGCGGTGCTGTCCATGGCAGCACATCTTGACGGGACGGCGACCAGCCTATTGAACTTTTCCGGACTGGCGCAGAAATTTGGCGCAGTGATGAGCTTTATCCGCCTTGCCGCCTCACCGGACCAGCTGAACCAGACGCGCATTGCCAGCGGGGCAGCGGACGCGCTGATTGGCTGTGATGCGGTGGTATCAGCCTCACCAACCGCAATGGCGACCTATCGCCAGGGCACCCGCACGGTGATCAATCTGGCCGAAATGACCACCGGCCAGATTGTCAGCTCACGCGATCTGGACCTGCAGATTGATGACAGGCTGGCCGCCATCGCGCTGGCCACTGGCAGCGACGGGATCAACGGGTTCAACGCCAACTACGTGGCCGAGGCCGCGCTGGGGGATGTTGTATATGCGAACATCATGATGCTGGGCGCTGCCTGGCAGAACGGCGCGGTGCCGGTATCGATCGAGGCGATATTCCGGGCCATTGAATTGAATGGCGTCAAGCCGGAGATGAACCGGCTTGCCTTTGATATCGGCCGGTTGATGATCGCGGCACCAGACAGTGTGACCGAAACACTGATGCCGACAACCAGTGCCGCACCCATCCCGCAGGATTACGCGCAGATCGTCAATCACCGCGCAGGCCTGCTGACTGACTATCAGGATGCTGGCTATGCCGATCTCTATCGCAGCCGTCTTGATGGCTTTGCAGCACGCTGTGATGATGAGGCCCTGCGATGCATCGTTGCGCGCGAGCTGTACCGTGTCATGGCATACAAGGATGAATATGAGGTGGCACGCCTGCACGCGCGGGCAGCTTTCGGTGCGTCGCTGGATAACCAGTTTGCGCCGGGCTATCGCACCGTCAATCATATGGTGGTGCCGTTTCTGACGCGCCAGACCGATGCGAGAGGACGGCCAAAGAAGACCGACATGCGCCTGATTAAATATCTGTTCCCGCTGCTGGCGCGCGGCAAGGCGTTGCGGGGCAGCCGTTTTGACCCGTTCCGGTATCAGCATGACCGCAAGCAGGAACGCGCGCTGATCGACTGGTATCTTGATCTGATGGCACAATATGACAGCAGCGATGATCCGGCTGCCTGGCATTCGCTTCTGGGCGCGGCTGGCGATATTCGCGGCTTTGGCCCGGTGAAGATGCAGGCGATTGAAACAGTCAGGGCGTCAGTGACCGAACAGCTTGCCGCGATTGGCCGGAAGATTGACCGGAAGATTGGCCAGAAGATAGGCCAGAACTGATCTGCATCATGAATACATCCATGTTGAGACGACCGTCACGGATGCTGGCATTGCAGATATGTCTGGCCAAATGTCTTGTCAGGCATACGACATCCCTGGCATGCGCGCAGGTCATCGCGCTGCTGGCATCACTGACAGCTTTTGTGTCTCCTGCCATGGCGACGGAGCATGCCCGATCCATCATCGTGCAATCGACCACATCAACACAGAATTCCGGTTTTTATCGCCATATCACACCCGCCTTTACTGCCGAGACAGGCATTGCGGTGCGGGTCATTGCTGTGGGCACGGGGCAGGCGCTGAAGAACGCACAAAATTGTGATGGTGATCTGGTGATCGTCCATGCGCGCGACGCCGAGATGCGATTCATTGAAAAGGGATACGGGCTGCAACGCCGCGAACTGATGTATAATGATTTCGTCATTATCGGCCCGCCGGATGACCCGGCAGACATAGGTGACGCACCCGATACGAACACGGCCCTGCAGCGCATCGCGGCAACCACAGCGCCTTTTGCATCCAGAGGCGATGCCAGCGGCACCCATATCAAGGAACGGGCATTGTGGCGCGCTGCCAACGTCGAACCGCAGGCCGATATTGACGGGTGGTATCGCGAAACCGGCAATGGCATGGGGGCGACGCTGAATTACAGCGTACAATCCTACAGCTATACGCTGACTGACCGCGCCACCTGGCTGGCTTTTGGCAACCGGTTTGACCACAAAATTCTTGTTGAGAGAGACCCTGCCCTGTTCAACCAGTATGCGATTGTCAGCATCAACACGGCGCATTGCCCATCGGTGGCTGGCGAGGATGCCGAGATCTTTGCTGACTGGTTGTTGTCACCGCGCGGACAGACCCATATCGCCAAACTGACCCGCAAGGGACAGCAGCTGTTTTTTCCGAATGCCGCCGCACAGGACGGGACAGACTGACCCACCAAAGCGATGCGGGAAGACTGACCTATACGGCAAAGACTGGCTCATATGGAAAAGACTGGCTCATATGGAAAAGACTGGCTCATACGGCGAAGACACTGGCACGGGGCAAAAGTTACCCTCATCTCAGGTCATCGCGTGCGAATTCTGGTGCAGCATATGTCGTGTCTTTATGTCGTGTCTTTGGGTCGGGCATCGATTCAGCCTTTTATTGCATCATGCTGCCTAATTTTTGTGCAAATCTGGCAGATTCGTCATCCGGTGCCATAATGTCGCGGCGCGTGGCTTGTCGTCACAGGCTGGCTGCGCGAGATTGCCTGCTACCAGCGGTCAGATATCCCCCGATATCTCCCGCGCCACCAGGCTGAAATACCGAGGTCCGTTTTCCAGAGGTCCTAAATACACAGGTCCTCATTACACAGGCCCTCATTACACAGGCCCTGAATGCACAGGCCCTAAATGCACAGGAAAGGCGCCATGAAGAAAATCGAAGCCATCATCAAGCCGTTCAAGCTGGATGAGGTCAAGGAAGCCCTTCACGATGTCGGAATTCAGGGCATTACTGTTCTCGAGGCAAAGGGGTTTGGTCGCCAGAAAGGCCATACCGAACTTTACCGCGGGGCTGAATATGTTGTGGATTTCCTGCCGAAAGTGAAGATTGAAGTTGTCATCGAGGAAGCACTGCTGGAACGCGTTGTTGATGCCATTCAGCAAGCAGCCCAGACAGGACGCATCGGCGACGGCAAGATCTTCATTTCAACAATCGATGAAGCCATCCGTATCCGAACCGGTGAACGCGGCGGCGACGCGGTCTGACCACACGCCCCTGTCCCTCACCCCATGGCCGGCCCGCCGGCACCAAGACACACTAAAGACGAATGGAAGGAATACCCATGTCTGACGCAAAAGCGATCATGGAGATGATCAAGGAAAACGACATCACTTATGTCGATCTCCGTTTTACCGACCCACGCGGCAAGATGCAGCACGTCACCCAGCATATCGACACCATCGATGAGGAAAGCCTGGCCGAAGGCTTTATGTTCGACGGATCGTCAATCGCTGGCTGGAAGGCCATCAATGAGTCAGATATGACGCTGATGCCTGACCTGTATCGTTGCTATGTCGACCCGTTTTTCGCACAGCCGACACTGGCCGTGTTTTGCGACGTGCTGGAGCCGTCAACCGGCGAAGCCTACAGCCGTGACCCGCGCAGCACCGCCAAGGCCGCACTGGCCCACATGGAATCAGCCGGCATCGGCGATACCGCCTTTTTCGGCCCGGAAGCTGAGTTCTTCATCTTTGAAGACGTAAAGATCGACGTGTCGATGAACCGCGCCATGTATGCGGTGGATTCAACCGAAGGCCCTTACAACAGCGCCAAGGATTATGAAGAAGGCAACATGGGTCATCGCCCAGGCGTCAAGGGCGGCTATTTTCCGGTCCCGCCAATCGACAGTGGCCAGGACATCCGTTCCGAAATGCTGTCAGTTATGGCCGATATGGGCGTGCCTGTTGAAAAGCATCACCACGAGGTTGCCCCGTCACAGCACGAGCTGGGCATGAAGTTCGGCACGCTGATCGAAACCGCTGACAACCTGCAGCTGTACAAGTACAGCGTCCATCAGGTTGCCCATGCTTATGGCGTTTCCGCCACCTTCCTGCCAAAGCCGATTGCCGGTGACAACGGGTCGGGCATGCATGTGCACCAGTCGATCTGGAAAGAAGGCAAGCCACTGTTCGCCGGCAACGGCTATGCCGATCTGTCGGAAATGGCACTGTTCTACATCGGCGGCATCATCAAGCATGCCAAGGCACTGAACGCCTTCACCAACCCGTCGACCAACAGCTACAAGCGTCTGATCCCGGGATATGAGGCCCCGGTGCTTCTGGCCTATTCATCGCGCAACCGGTCTGCATCCTGCCGGATCCCGCATGTGAACTCGCCAAACGGCAAGCGTGTAGAGGTTCGCTTCCCCGATGCCATGGCCAACCCGTATTTGGCCTTCTCGGCGATGCTGATGGCCGGCCTTGACGGTATTCAGAACAAGATCCACCCCGGCGATGCCATGGACAAGGATTTGTATGATCTGCCAGCCGAAGAGCTGTCACAGATCCCGACAGTGTGCGGATCACTGCGTGAGGCTCTGGACGCGCTCAGCGCCGATCGCAGCTTCCTGACGCAGGGCAATGTCTTTACCGACGATCAGATCGATGCCTATATCGACCTGAAGATGGAAGAGGTCATCGCGCTGGAGCACACGCCGCATCCGATCGAATTCCAGATGTATTATTCGGTCTAGCACCGCGCTGGCGATCCGGCGGCCCACACAGCCGCCCCCAGATGATGAAATTGCAAACCCCCGGGCAAACACCCGGGGGTTTTTTGTGTGGCGTGAATTACAGACCTTATTGATAGGTCGACAGTTCCAGATCATTCGATATTCGATTGATCACGGCATCCTCGTCACCAGCCCAAATAGGCATGGGTATTGACCGATTTTGGGCTCGCTGAAATTTCTTTCGGCTGATGGCGCTCATTTCGGGATCTTCTATCAAGGCCATAACCTTGAAGTCTGTCCTTTTCGCCATTTTGGCTTCCATATGAAGCAACTCGGCTTCTGCCAATTTTGCGTTTGAGTTTGCAAAATAGAGAGCACCGACTTTCCCTTGACCGCTTTTGGGGCGGACAACGAGGTCAACAGGATACTCACCGAGACTTTTATCTACGGTCTCCTGCTCTTCCAAAGACACTAAATCGCTGAAGCGATTTTCGAGTGCTGACATGACATCTTCCTTGAAGGTAGAACGCACAACTTCACGTGTCACAAGTTCCAAGTCCCTGATTCGGATCAGCGCCGACAGAAAGCTGGTAACCTGAGAGCCAACCTGATCTTCTGAGAAGCCCTGGCTCTTGATTTCATAGCTATCCTTGTCCCAATATGCTTTGGCGTCACGGAGGATTGTCTCCAGGATATCTGCCCTTTGCCCATGATCGATAGCGATACCTGAGGCAATAAGTTTTGCAATATATTCACCGTCATCCTCAACCCTGTAACCACCACCACTTTCAACCAAAAAGAAACCAATTCGGTCACCAGATTGATCTTTGAATGGCGTGCTTATCGCGTATCCCACCGGCACCGGGTTCACAGAAATTTCTTCACAAAACGTGCTGCATAACTGATTGGCTATGTTTTCTGATTTGATCATAACAACGTCCCCCTCTCGTCTACTATCCTAAAGAATTTCAGAGCTCTATTCCAGAATACGTCTGGCGTCCATGCCTGAATCCTGCGGTGATAACGCCCACCGTCAGGAAACCTATCACATTCACTGATGCTTTTCTCGCCAACAAGTAATCCGCTCGACACACAATTGGAATGAACGTGAAGTCCGGGATGGCTTGAATGGTATTCAAAGCGACCAACAATGGACCAGCCTTTTTCAAGCTTTATCATCAACCATGCTTTCCGTTCGTCCTTTTCTGAATTGCATCGAACGTGCAACACATATGCGTTTTTGTCGTTCTTTGCAGAAACAGACCTCCATTGCCAACCTTTGCCAATAGGAAAAGTTCGTTGAAAAACTGGAACGTGTCGTGGAGGAGTCCCGCCGTAACTCCAATCCGTCGATGCAACCGTCGTCTTCTTTTCATGAATCAAATGGCGGGCACGCAATTAGAGCCTCCAGTCGAGGTCAATGTCGACCAAGGGACCAATGTAAAACAACAATTGTTAACATAGAGTTAAACCAACAGCTTTTTCATCGCCTGATATCGTTCAAACAAATGTTGCAGGCGGTCATGTTCTAGGGTGAAGGGCTTAATTGTTACAGGCTCAATTAAGAGAGACTGCGCGCCCATCGTGCCACTTTCGGCCCAATCATTGCGTATCTATCTAAAACGACAGGAAGCGAGTGGAACGCCATGGTTGAATGGAGAATAAATTTTTAATCGCCATCCCTTTGATGCTGTTCGATATTGATCAATCATATCAACTATATCTCGGCACATCTTTGTAGCTTCGGAACTATCGGTATGAATGAATGCAGCAATAGTTTTGTCTGCACCCAGGACCGAACAACGCCCAACCAATCCAGTACCCGTCATTGCATGACAGAAAAGGTCTCCAAAACCCTGCTGAGCATTTGCAACAGAAGCTGTTTGTGAAATCGCCGCCACAACCATCATAATCTGCAACGAACGTATCATTATTCACCCCCTACATCCCCTTGCCGAGGTCGCTGAGCAGCTCGTAACCGCGGTTTTTCATGCAGCGGTCGACGATCTTGCGCGGGCTTGTCACCGGATCGTAATCGGTGTCCGCCAGCCCGCCTTCCAGCGCGCCCATGGTGCCGCCAACAACCGCGCCATCGCCCGCATCACCCGAGACCGAACCCACCGCCGCACCGGCAATCGCCCCGACAATCAGGCCAATGGTCATGTTGGATTCGCGCTGTGCTTGCTGCTGGCGTTCATATTCGGCCTGCGCCTGCAACCCGACATTGACACATTGCGCGCGATCAATCTCATAGGCGGCCATATCGGTGTTATAGCTGTCCACAACCGGACGATATTCGCTGAGTGATGGTTGATAGCCACAAGCAGACAAAGCCGCCAGACTGGCCACCCCGGCCACGCCGGCCGTGCGGCGCAGCGCGCGCAGCGAACCAGCTGCGGTTTTGTGTGCGTTCTGTTTCATGTGCCTGTCTCCTGAGATGCCTGTTTACCGCAGTGACCTTCTGGCCAAGGTGACCATCTGGCTGGACGCAAACGGATGTTGTTTGCGGCAAGTCTAAAGCAGGACTGCTGAATAAAAGGTTAAGACAATCGGCAAAAACAACTGACTTTCACCCCATATCCTGCCATTCGGCTTGGCGGTCACCACAAGATACGGTAGAAAGAGACAGTGTCGTCCCACCGTGTCGCCCACAGTGTCGCCCACTGAGTACTGGTGTGTCCTGGTGTGGTCGGCGCGCATAACCCACGCGAAAGACAGTTGAAACATGGCCGATCTTTTTGGTGCCGCGGCAAATGCCGACGGATATGACGCCGCCAATATCGAAGTTCTGGAAGGGCTGGAGCCTGTACGCCACCGCCCCGGCATGTATATCGGCGGCACGGATGAGCGCGCGCTGCATCATCTGGCGGCCGAAATTCTGGACAATTCGATGGATGAGGCCGTGGCCGGCCATGCCAACCGGATCGATATCCATCTGGAAGGCCGCGACCGGCTGACAATTCGGGATAATGGCCGCGGCATGCCGGTTGGCGAGCATCCGAAATTTCCCGGCAAATCGGCGGTCGAGGTGATCCTGACAACGCTGCATGCGGGCGGCAAGTTTTCCGGCAAGGCCTATGCCACGTCCGGCGGCCTGCACGGGGTTGGCGCATCGGTTGTGAACGCACTGTCATCCGAATTGCATGTCGAGATCGCGCGCGACAAGAAATTGTTCTCGCAATCCTTTTCACGCGGCCTGCCGCAGGGCCAGCTTGCCGAGATTGGCGCCGCCCCGAACCGCCGCGGCACAGCCGTGACCTTCTGCCCCGATCCCGAGATTTTCGGCGCCAATCCAAAGTTTCGCCCCGCCACCCTGTACCGCATGGCCCGATCCAAGGCCTATCTGTTCGCCGGTGTGGAAATCCGCTGGAAATGTGCGCCTGAGCTGCTGGACGGCGATCAGGAGGTGCCCGAAGAGGGCACGCTGCATTATCCGGGCGGGCTGGCAGATTTTCTGGAAGATGCCACGCGTGACAAGGGGCTGCTGATCTCGACCCCCTTTGCCGCGCAGGTGGAACTTGATGACCAGAAATTCGAATGGGCGATTACCTGGCTGAATGGCGGCGAGGACGGATTTTTCCATTCCTATTGCAACACGGTACCAACGCCGTCTGGCGGCACCCACGAAACCGGCTTCCGTCAGGCCATCACGCGTGCGCTGCGCAGCTTTGGTGATCTGGCCGGCAACCGCAAGGCGGCCGATATCACGGCTGATGACGTGTTTGCCGGCACCGCGGTAATGCTGTCGGTGTTTTTGCGTGATCCACAATTTCAGGGCCAGACAAAAGACCGGCTGGTGTCGGGCGATGCCACCAAATTGACCGAACAGGCTGCCCGCGACCGGTTTGAACAATGGCTGTCAGCCGATGCCGCCCGGGCCAATTTCCTGCTGGATGCCGCGATTGAGCGCGCCGAGGACCGGAAACGTCGCAAGAAAGAGCGCGAGGTGGCCCGCAAGTCGGCAACCCGCAGACTGCGCCTTCCCGGCAAGCTGGCGGACTGCACGTCGAATGATACCGAAATGACGGAACTGTTCCTTGTCGAGGGGGATTCGGCTGGCGGGTCTGCCAAGCAGGCGCGTGATCGCAAAACGCAGGCGGTGCTGCCGCTGCGGGGCAAGATCCTGAATGTCGCCAGTGCCAGCACCGAAAAGCTGGGGGCCAATCAGGAATTGTCAGACCTGTCGCTGGCGCTTGGCGTGCGAGCCGGCAAGGATTTCCGGCTGGATGATTTGCGCTATGGCCGGGTCATCATCATGACGGATGCCGATGTTGACGGCGCGCATATCGCGGCGCTGCTGATGACCTATTTCTATCGTGAAATGCCGACACTGATCGAGGCTGGCCGCCTGTATCTGGCGCAGCCGCCGCTGTTCCGCATGACGCAGGGGGCAAAAACCCTCTATGCGCTGGATGATGTACAGCGTGAGGAACTGGCGCGCACCGGCTTCAATGCGCGCGGCAAGATCGAAATCAGCCGCTTCAAAGGTCTTGGCGAAATGCCGCCGGCGCAGCTGAAAGAAACCACCATGAATGCGAACACGCGGCGGTTGTTGCGCGTCGAACTGCCCCGCCGCGATGCCAGCGGTGCAGATGCGCGGCGCGGGGTCGACCAGCTTGTCAGCACCCTGATGGGCAAGAAGGCAGAACTGCGGTTTGGCTACATCCGCGACCATGCTGAAGACGTGCTGGCTGATTTGGACGTGTGACGACATTTGCTATGGCGGGCAAAACCGTTAGACGAATGTCCGGTATTACGCTGAACGCTGGGAATTAGAGGTCGTCAAACAGCTGCTGCAACGCGTCAGTGACCGCTTGCGGTGCCTCAAGGCTCGACAGATGGCCAACATCATCCAGAATGACCAACCTGCTGTCTGGCACAAGGCCTGCCATATCGACAGACAGCGCGGGCGGGGTCAGCGTATCAAGCGCCCCGCACAGAACCAGCACCGGCATTCGCAGACTGGCCAGCGTATCCGACTGGTCACGACGTCCCAGAATGGCATGCTGTTGCAGCACGAAATTTGTGCGTCCCACCGCTTCGGTCATGGCAAACACGCGGGCGACGACAGCGTCATCCGCCATCGCCTGCGGTGACAGGAAGGATTTCAGCAAATGCCGCGTGACCCCGCGAAACCGGTCGCTCTCGGCCATTTTGATGGTGGCGGCGCGTTGCTTTCGTTTCGCCTCGTCATCTGCGCGGTGGGCCGTGTTCAGCAAGGCGAGCCCGGCCATCCTTTCGGGGGCCAGACGCGCCATCTCCATCGCCACATAGCCGCCCATCGAAAGACCAACCGGCACCAGCGGCCCGTCAGCCAGCGCCAGCGCATCACGCGCCATCTCGGTGATGCTGTCACGGCCAAGCGTATTGGCCAGTTGCGGGGGGTACGGGGTCTGCAAACCAGTCATCTGCGCGGCGAACAAATCACCCGTCAGGATCAGACCCGGAATGAAAATCGGCGTAAAGGATGACGGCATCGGGCAGAGGTCCTGCGGCGTATAACCGCGAAAACACCATGTCTGGTTGACGTTTGGCAAATATGTCTGTATCACCTCGTTCCAGTAATGCCCAGAGGAAACCGCTTCAACAACAGCGTACCGGTCATTTGCTGCAGCCTGACAGTCGCAGCATCAATACCGCAAGATCGCAGATATCGCCGAGATTAGAGATATCGCCTTTGACCGACAAACCGTGACCTGCGACTACTGTGACCTGCGACTGTGGAATGACTTGGCTGATGGGCCTCTCCCCCGTGCACATGTGCAAATGCGTTACCAGAGGATGGTACCGGTGAATTTTTCCGAACTTGGTCTATGCCAGGAACTCAGCCAGGCGGTTGCCGACCTTGGCTATACAGAACCCACTCCTATTCAGGAAAAATCAATTCCCTATGTGCTGATGGGACGCGATATTCTGGGATCAGCCCAGACAGGGACTGGCAAGACTGCCAGCTTTACCCTGCCGATGATCGAAATCCTGGCGTCTGGCCGCGCCAAGGCCCGCCTGCCCCGCTCATTGATCCTTGCGCCAACACGCGAACTTGCCGCACAGGTCGCCGATTCATTCGAAAAATTCAGTACCTACCACAAGCTGTCGATGGCGCTGTTGATTGGCGGGGTCAGCTTTGCCGACCAGAACGCTGCCCTAAGCAAGGGTGTTGATGTTCTGATTGCCACGCCCGGCCGCCTGCTCGACCATTTTGAGCGCGGCAAGGTGCTGCTGACCGATGTAAAGGTTCTGGTGATCGACGAAGCTGACCGGATGCTGGATATGGGGTTCATTCCCGATGTCGAACGTATTGTCGGGTTGCTGCCGCCACTGCGCCAGACGCTGTTCTTTTCTGCCACCCTGTCCAACGATATCAAGAAACTCAGCGACAAGTTTGTCAGCAATCCAAAGGTGATCGAGGTCGCACCACCGGCATCAACTGCCGACACCGTGGCACAGCACCTTGTCTGGACATCGCCAAAGGGCAAGCGCGAGGCCCTGCGCGGCCTGCTGCGCAGCGAAGAAGTCAAAAACGCAGTGATCTTCTGTAATCGCAAGCGTGATATCAGCACGCTTGTCACATCGCTAAAACAGCATGATTTCAGTGCTGTTGCCCTGCATGGCGACATGACACAATCGGCTCGGCTTGACGCGCTGCAGAAATTCAAAGATGGCGAAGTGCCGCTGATGATTGCATCCGATGTGGCGGCGCGCGGACTGGATATCGCCGGGCTCAGCCATGTGTTCAACTTCGATGTGCCTGGCAATGCCGAGGATTATGTCCACCGGATTGGCCGCACGGGCCGCGCTGGCAAATCAGGGCGCGCCTTTACCATCGCCGCCAGTGAAGATGACAAAAAATATGTCGGCGCGATCGAAAAGCTGATTGGCAAGCCGATCCCTTTGGTTGGTGATGCCAAGAGTGAGGCACCGCAAGATGCATCCGAGGCCAAACCGGCCTCTCGCTCAAAGAAGAAGAAAGCCGGGTCTCGCAAAACAGAAGCTGGCAGCCCCGACACTGGCAGCCCCGACACTGGCAGCCCCGACACTGGCAGCCCCGAAACTGGCAGGCCCAAAACTGGCAGGCCCGAAAGCAGAAAGACCGGCAGCGGGCGCAAAGACGCCAGCAGCAACGAGGCTGGCAAAAGCGATTCCGGCAAAAACGATTCCGGACGCAATGATGATAACCGGTCACGTGGTGGGCGGTCTCGCCGCAAACAGGAAAATGCGCCGGGTGAATTGCCAGCGCCGCCAGAATGCAAAGGTGATACTTTGCAGGATACCGGCCACGTTCCGGCCTTCCTGCTGCGCTCCTGACACCAGGTTTCAGGCCGCCTGAAGGGCCTTGTCGACGACCTCTCGCAGATCATTAGATTGCGCACGCGCCTGCACCATCTTCAGCGCCGCGCGCATGCGTGTCTTGCGATCATCCGTATAGCTGTCCATGCGGGTCAGCGGCAGCGCCATCCGCGCCGCCACCTGTGGATTGCGCTCATCAATGCTGATCAGCTGACGTGCAACATAGTCATAACCGGACCCGTCAGCCGCATGGAAGTTGGGTGTGTTCCCAACCATGAATGCCCCCAGAATGGCGCGAATCTTGTTGGGATTTTTCGGATCAAAGCCGGGATGTTCCATCAGCACATCAAGACGTGTAGTCCCGCCACCGACAGATGACATCGATTCCATCTGGAACCATTTTTCCATAACCAGCGGATTGTCCTGCCAGCGATCATGAAAAACAGCAAGGCCGCGTGCACGGGCACCGTTATCGCAATGGATCAAGGCTTTCAGCCCGCCCTGCGACAGCGTCATATTGGTATCGGCAACCATCTTCTCAGCAGCGGCAATGGCAGTGGTATCACCTGCAGCAACGCCGAGCTCGACAAACTGCACCAGCAGCGCCCGCCCGCCAGCGGTAGAAGCAAGTCTAACCTGATTGTCCATCGCCTGACCAATCTCATCGGCCAGCGCCGTGCCAAGCGCGCCCTGTATGGACCGGCGCGCGTCAAACAGCGCCACCGGATCAGCCGGATGATGTGCTGCCTCCAGAACCGGCAGGCCGGGCAAACGAAGGCTGCCCGCCTTGAAGTCATCCAGCAGATCGTCATCGGCAAGGATCTGGCGATATCCCCAGGCCAGATCATCGACATCTGCAACGCCGCCAGCCGCCACCGCCAGAATGGCATCACGACTTAGAATCTGTGCCGAATCCCACTTGTTGAACAGATCACTGTCATGCGCCATCAAACGCAGGCGTTCATCCGCGCCAAGATCATCATCAAGTTCAACCGGCGCTGAAAATCCGCGCAAAATGCTTGGCGTCAGCATGCCCGGCAACGTGCCGCCATCGGCAGCGGTGAAGCTAAAGCTGGCCTCTGCCTGATCGAACAGCAGCACATGTTCATTCCGCACCGTATTTTCGCCAGACAGGCGGGTTGCGACCGGCGCACCATCCTGTCCGACGAACCCGACACGCACCGGCACCGGCAACGGGTCACGCGGACTGCCAGCAGCAGTTTCGGGCAGTGACTGCTTAAACAGCAGTGACGATGTTGTTGATGATGTACCACCGGTGGCGGCCTGCTGCTGGCGCTTTACATGCAGGCGCGGCGTGCCGGCCTGCGAATACCAGCGCTGAAAGCCTGACATGTCACAATCATTGGCATCGGCCAGCGCGGCAACAAAATCATCGCAGGTGACAGCCGATCCGTCATGCCGCTCAAAATAGAGGTCCATGCCGCGCCGAAACCCGTCACGCCCCAGAAAGCCAGCCATCATGCGAATGACTTCGGCCCCCTTTTCATACACGGTGGGTGTGTAGAAGTTATTGATTTCACGATATGATTCAGGACGTATCGGATGTGCAGTCGGGCTACGGTCCTCGGGGAACTGGGCAGCACGAAGCAGGCTTACATCACTGGCGCGTTGCACCCCTTCATCATGCATATCAGCCGAAAAACACTGGTCCCGATACACTGTCAGGCCTTCTTTCAGCGTTAGCTGGAACCAGTCGCGGCAGGTAACCCTGTTACCTGTCCAGTTGTGAAAATATTCATGCGCAACGATTGATTCCACGCGGTCGAGGTCTTCGTCCGTTGCTGTCTGCGGATCAGCCAGAACAAATTTGCTGTTGAAGATATTCAGGCCCTTGTTCTCCATCGCGCCCATATTGAAGTGGCTGACGGCAACAATCTGGAAAAGATCAAGATCATATTCCAGACCATAGGTATCCTCGTCCCACTTCATTGACCGTTTCAGCGAATCCATCGCATGGCCGGTCAGGCTGACATTGTCTTTCTCGACATAAATATGAAGATCGACCGTGCGGCCCGATGCCGTGGTGAAACTGTCTGCGGCAAGGTCAAGATCACCAACCACACAGGCAAACAGATAGCTTGGTTTCGGGTGCGGGTCATGCCACAGCGCATAATGCCGGTCTGCATCAACCTCGCCGGTTTCGACCAGGTTGCCGTTGGACAATAGTTGTGGAAACGCCTTGTCAGCCTCGATACGGACGGTAAACACCGTCATCACATCCGGCCGGTCGGGGAAGAAAGCCATGCGCCGGAACCCTTCCGGCTCGCACTGCGTGCAATACATGCCGCCTGACAGATAAAGACCGTCAAGCGAGGTGTTGGACTGCGGATGGCATTCCGAGCGAACGCGCAGGACACAGTTTTTTGGCAGATCAGAAAAGGACAGCCCTTCAGGCACTACCGGCCAGTCCGCTTCATCAAGAATGCGGCCATTGATACTGATTTCATGCAGCGTCAGATCACGCCCGTTCAGAATGAAAGGCGCATCACTGACGCGTTGCAGTTCCAGCGTTGTTGTGACCAGCGCGCGCGTGTCAAAAATGGAAATATCAAGGCCTGCCGAGACCACTTTGCAGGAGGGCGGCTGATAATCAGCACGGTACTTCAACATAACGTCGCACCTTTTGATTGTCGGTTAAATCATACGGTCTGTCATTGCGAACACCTGTTAACCCACCCCTGTCAAATCATGCAGGATGTGCAGGTAGACTGAACTTAGCGACTGTCGCGCGATGTGGTGTAGGCTTCCTCACAATGCGCAAGGCAATAGGGCTTGCCCGGCACAATGGGGCCACCGCAAAAGGAAAAGCCGGTCTTCTTTGGATCACCGGTCGGCCAACAGCATTTACTGCGTGACCAGCTCAGCTTGCGCAGTTCAAGGCGCAAAGGCAGATTTGCCGGCTCTGCAGGCGGCTTTGCCTTTGCCGGTTTTTTCGCTTCGGTGGCTGACTTGGAAATAGGCGACGGGCGCTTTGGCAGGCCCATCCGGTGTGCCTTGCCGGCAATAGCGTTGCGCGACACGCCCAGCGCATCGCCAATCTGCGAAATCGACAAACCCTCGTCCCACAGCTTGCGAAGCTGTTCAAGGCGCTCTTCTGTCCAGGCGTTTGCCGCTTCGGTCATGCTGTCCTCACTGTCACTGCAGGTGTGGATATCCGGGCTGTCATCTCGTTGGAGAGATATAATGCGGGTAGCGGTCAAACTCAATTGCCAATTCATCGCGCTTGCCAGTGATATCGGCAGACATGCGCGTCACATGGGCGAAATCACCCCCGCGGAAACATTTTGGCAACACCACTAGAGCGCACCGGTAAAGCTGCCGATCAGCTCAATCTGGCAATCAAGCATATGGCGGCCCGGATGCACCGAAAGACCGCGATCGCTGGCAGATTTCATCCAGGCGGTTTCAGTCGGAGACATGATGATATCAGCGATCAGGGTTCCCTCATCCACCGCATCCAGCGGCAATGGCAGGGGATCACCGTCATGCATACCAAGGCTGGTGGTGTTTACAATCAGATCAACCTTGCTGCCATCATGCGCCCGCACCGCTTCAACAGGCGCGGTATCACCGGCCATGGCCAGCGCACTGGCAATCGCCGCTGCCTTTTCGGCGGTCCTGTTACTGATCATGATCTTTTTCGTTCCGGCATCACGCAACGCCAGTGCAATGGCACGTGCCGCGCCGCCAGCGCCGACGATCAACGCCATCATGCCGGCCGGATCATGGCCCTGCTGCTGCATGCCTGCAACAAACCCGGCACCGTCAAAATTGTCGCCATGCATGCTGCCATCGTCATCAAAGCGTATAGCGTTCACCGCCCCTGTCAGGCGCGCCGCTGCGCCCAGCGTGTCACACAGCCCTGCCAGCGTGACCTTGTGCGGAATGGTCACTGCCATCCCGCCAAAATTCGGCATCCGGCGCAGACCTTCAATCACTGCCTGCAGATCATCAGCTGGCGCATTTATCGGCACCATCACATGATCGAGGCCACGTTCGGCGAACAGCGCATTAAACACGGTCGGCGCACGCACATGATCGACCGGACTGGCGATACAGCCGAACACACGCGTGGTTCCGGAGACCGAAGGAAACGTCGCTGCCGTCATAAGTCTGTCACCTTTCAGCACATCTGCACGGCCAGACAGCCGACCAGATGAAATAGGGCACCACTGCCCGACAAATTCCCCAGAAGCGACACCGCGCCGCCCCTTTTGTGCCGCTTTACGCGCCCATATCGGTATCAGGCGCCGGTGTCGACCCGCAGGCCACCCACTCGTGGATCATACCGGTGCCACCACTCACATTTGCAATTTTTGCACTCGCGAAACATTTCAACAAACGGATATATGCCATGAAACCAATCAATCGTACATTCATCATTGCCGGCGGCCTTGCGCTTTCCGGCGTTATTGTTGCTGGTCTTGCTATTGCCGGACAATCAGGCCATTTCGGTCATCGCAAGCATATTCAAAGCTTTCATGCGCTGTCACTCGACAAGGATGGTGATGGCATGCTGACGCGTGATGAAATGCTGGCCAAGAACGAACAGCGCTTTTCAAAGCTGGACACCAACGGTGATGGCAGCATTTCGCAAGACGAGTTTTCAGCACGTCTGGCTGCGATGTTTGACAAGCTGGATGTCAATGCAGACGGCATGCTGTCGACCGATGAAATGCCCCGCCGCATCAAGCGTCATCATGGAGGCGGACATGACGGCCATCGCGGAGGCAGCTATGGTGCGGACCATAAGCATGACGCGAACTGGCAGCACGGTCGAGGCATGTCGTCTGAACGGGGCGTGTCATCTGATCTGGGTGGGCGACAGAATGCTGACCATTTTGGCGGCCACGGCCTGACACCGATCGATGCGAGCCCGCTGAACGCAACACCGGAACTCGACACCATACTTGTGCCAACCCGGCTGGCATCCTGAACATATTGATGCGGGGGGTCTTTCGTCCCGCATCCATCACACGGAATTTATTTGGCGTCCTTGAAAGACAATGACGCTGAATTTATGCAGTAGCGAAGGCCCGTTGGTGCGGGTCCATCGGGAAATACGTGCCCGAGATGCGCATCGCATCGGCTGCACTGCACCTCGGTGCGGCGCATGCCAAAGCTGTCATCCACGGTTTCGGTTATGGCATCGGCATCCAGCTTTTCATAAAAGCTGGGCCAGCCACTGCCCGAATTGAACTTGGTCTCTGACGAAAACAAGTTCTCACCACAGCATACACAGCTGTAGGTGCCTTTTTCATAGTGCTTGTCCAGCGCGCCTGTGAACGCCCGCTCGGTGCCATGCTCACGCGCAACGTGATATTGTTCGGCCGTCAGTTGCGAGCGCCATTCAGCTTCCGACTTGATAATCTTGTCGCTCATTTCGTGTCCTCATTCGATGTTTTGGTTTGCAAGACATCCCAGATTGCCGCGGGTGTCGCTGGCATATCGATATGGGTCACACCCAGCGCATCAGTCACCGCAGCAATGATGGCTTGCGGCGCGCCAATCGCCCCGGCCTCTCCCGATCCCTTTACCCCCAGGATATTGTTCTTGCAAGGAATATTGCGGAAATGGATATCGAATGCTGGCAGATCATCAGCGCGTGGCAGGCGGTAATCCATCAGTGATCCCGACACCAGCTGGCCCTGTTCGTCAAACACCGCATGTTCATGGATCGCCTGTCCGATCCCCTGTGCAATGCCGCCATGTATCTGGCCTTCCAGCATCATCGGATTGATCACCGTGCCAAAATCATCGACCACCGTATACCGCTGAAGGTTGACAGCACAGGTAGCCGGATCGATTTCCAGTTCAGCAATGTGACAGCCATAGGGATAGGTCGACCCGTCCGGCTCATAGCGATGATTGATGTTGAAAGGATGGTCACCGCTCTCTGGCACCAGACGCAGCACCAGATCTTCGATCGTGATCGATCTGTTGGTACCCTGTGCCGAGAAAAAACCATCGATGAAGACCAGATCATCCGGATTGCAATCCAGCGCCTCAGCGGCATGCGGGCGTGCCTTGTCAAGCGTGCGTGCGGCCACTTCAGCAACTGTGGAACCCAGCACTGCCGTCATCCGGGCACCGCCTGTCGCCCCGTGTGGCGTGATCGCGGAGTCACCCTGAAAAATCTCGATCTTGTCGGCGTCATAGCCAAGCCTGTCAGACAGGATCTGCGTCAGGGTCGTGCGATGTCCCTGCCCGTTTTCCTGCTGTGCGGCCAGCACCAGAATGGTGCCATCATCACGGAAACTGACCTTCACGCCGCCATCACCGCCACCGCCGCACTGTTCCAGATACATGCCCACGCCAAACCCGCGCAGCATGCCACGGCTTTCTGAATCGGCCTTGCGCGCCTCAAATCCGTCATGATCAGCATGGGCCAGCGCCGCATCCATCAATTCGGGTATCTCGCCATCATCAATCGTACCGCCACATACCATGGAAAACGGCATCAGGTCGGATGTAATCATGTTACGGCGCCGGATTTCAACACGATCAATGCCCATCTTGTCTGCCAGCATATCCATCAGGCGTTCCATCACATAGTTCGCCTCGGGCCGGCCCGCTCCGCGATAAGCATCAACTGCCGGCGTATTGGTCATAATACCAAGCACCCGCAGGCTGGCTGTCGGGATCGCATAAACCGTGGTCAGCGTGCGCGAGCCTGACAGGGTCGGGATATAGGTCGAAAAGTTGGAAAGCCATGATCCCATATTGGCATGCACAGTCACATGCAGCGCATGCACCTTGCCATCAGCATCGACAACTGCACGCGCCTTTGTCCGGTTGTCACGGCCATGCAGATCCGACAGAAACCCGTCTGACCGGTTCTGCTGCCAGCGCAAGCGTGTGCCCAGTTTACGGGCTGCCCAGGCTACGATGAGCTGTTCCGGATGCAGGAAAATCTTGAAACCGAAGCCGCCACCCACATCACCTGTGCGCACCCGCACTCCGCCTTTTGACAAGCCAAGCGCCGCCGTCAGCTGTTTGGCAATGCCGACCGGGCCCTGCGTGCCACACCAGATGTTCAGCGTGCCATCTTCCGGGTCTGGTTCCGCAACGATCGGGCGCGTTTCCATCGAATTGATGATCACCCGGTTGTTGATCACATCGATATCGAAAATCTCAAAACCATTATCCGCAGCAGCAGCCAGCGCGGCATCGGTCTCGTCGTGATCGCCTGCCACCCAGTCAAACGCGATGTTGTTGGGATATGCGTCATACAGCTGCGGTGCACCCTCTTCGATAGCTGCATAGACATCGGTTACCGCATCGCGGCTTTCATAGCGCGCATCAATCAGTTCCAGCGCATCATTCGCCAGTGTCACATCATCGGCGACGACCACCGCCACGATGTCACCAGCTGTCCGGTTGACCTCGCGCACCATGGGCGGGTGAGAAACCATGGTCATCGGCGCGCCGTCAGCATTCGACAGTTGATGCTCGCAATGAATTTCACCAATACCGTCCGCATCCAGATCAGCCTGTGTGGCCACCAGATGCACGCCGGGCATGGCAGCCGCCGCGGCGGTGTCAACAGACACAAGGCGCGCATGCGCCAGCGGTGCCCGCAAAAAGGCAACAGCGAGACCTGTTCCCGGGTCAATATCATCTGTGTAACGCCCCCTGCCGGTCACAAGTCTGGGGTCTTCAATGCGCGGTATCGCCTGGCCAACACCAAATTTCATTTATCGTCTCCTGTTGTTTCAGCCTGATGGCTCTGCAGTATTTCCAGACTTGTCCTGATGCGGGTCACGGTTGTCACCCAGCAAAGACTTCCAAAAATCCACGCCAGAACACCGAAATAATCGGGCATCAGACTGACGATAAGCAGGAAAATGATAGTCTCGGTGCCTTCGGTCAAGCCGCCGAGGTAGAAGAATGACTTTTTTCCCCGCTGGTCGGTCGAAATGCCGCGCTTTTGCGCGATAATGGCAAAGGCAAGAAAGCTGGATCCGCTGCCCACAAAACTGAAGATCAAAAACGCTCCCGCCAATGCATGCTGCGGGTCATTTACACAAAAGGCAAAGGGGATAGCGCTGTAGAAAATGAAATCCAGCGTGATATCCAGAAATCCGCCAGCGTCACTTGGCTGGCTGGCACGCGCCACCGCGCCATCAAGACCATCACAAATCCTGTTTACAAGGATCATCACAATGCCGGCGGCAAACCAGCCAGCGGCAATTGCCGCAGCTGCACCCATACCAATCGCAAAGCCGACCCAGGTCACCATATTGGCTGTCACACCCAGACGGACGAGAAGCCGCGCCGGTGGCCCGAGCGCGCGATCTACAAAGGGTCTGAGGGTGGAATCAAGCATCAGCGCCCGGCAGGGCCACGCCGCTGTCCTGCACGTCCTTTAGATCCTGCAAAGGTTGCAAGGATCGTTTCACCTGCCAGAACGCTCTGGCCTTCCTGTACAGCCAACCCGCAATCGGCTGGAACAAAAATATCCGTCAAACCGGCCAACCGTGCCATCCCAAGCGGCGCACCAGCTGCCAGTGCCCTGCCAGGACTATGACGGCATATCAGCTGGCGGGCGGTGCGGGTGCCGATTTGTACCAGCATGATTGCATCACCCTCATCAGTCTCAATGGTGACCTCGCGGCGTTCATTGTCCCGCCGCGCCGATACCTCGTCAGCCGCGCTCAGAAACAGGCCCGGGATCAGGAAATTGTCACGCACCCGGCCGCTCACCGGGGCGCATTGAAGCTGAGCATCGCTGAGACGCGTCTTGATGGTGACCCGCACAAGCCGGGCCATTGGATCACCGGCCATTGGATCACCAGTTGATGTGTTGCCAAGCGGACGATCACCGAGGGCCTGAGCATCTGCCTGACTGCGCGGCATGCCGATTGAGGTGATCACCCCGTCGGCGGGTGCCAGAACATAATGTTCAGCATTTGCAGGAAGTTTGCGCGCAGGGACACGCAGGATATGACGCAGCCAGACCATCAGACCAACAGCAACCCCGGCCAGCGGCAGCGCGATAAACGCCAGCAAGATGGTGATCACGCCCGCCGCTGCCAGCACGGGCCATCCTTCAGGTGCCACCTCGGCGAGTTCGGGCTTAGATGTCATGATCCTTCCTCAAAACCTGCCTCATGCCCACTGTCTATATCGGTTCATATGTCTATATCGGTTCATATGTCTATATCGGTTCATATGTCTATAGCGGTTCATATGTCTATAGCGGTTCATAGCTGTGCGCGGATGTTCTGGCCAGCGCGACAAAAATATTGTCCGCAGAAACACTTGAAAGCTAGTCCGGAATAGCAAAAATCTGGTTCGGGAAGATCAGATCCGGATCACCAATGGCACCCGCATTGCGGCGTACGATATCCACAAATCTGATACCCTCACCATATGAACTGAACGCGATACGCCACAAGGCATCGCCGCGCTGCACGACAACCATCTGGCTGCCATCAAGACCGCGCGACAGATCACGGGTGGCCACCGGCAATTTGTAGCTGGCAACCACTGTCCCGTCCGCATCGCGCAGAACGAACGTCATCATCCGGCTTCGCAGATCAAGGTTAACCTTGCCAGCCAGCTGCCAGCTGCCATCCGGGCCAGTTGAATCGCTGCCAAACGGGCGACCGTCTGCCATCGCCTCAACAGCTGTGCCGCCGCGTGATACACCGGATATGACCAGCTGACCGCCCTCTTTCCAGGCAAGTGAGCGCGGTGCGATGGCGGGCCGGACAGGAGCCTCTGCACTGCTTGATGCAGCATCGCCCGCAACCTCAACCACGTTGTCATCAGGTGATTGCAGTAATTCAGGAAGCGCATTTTCGGTTTCAGGCAAGAGCGCAACCAGCGGGCGTTCATCCTTGCCCTCGGACACCTGAATACCAAGCGCCACATCAGCTAACGCGGTCTTGCCATCCTCGCTGCTGCTGCCAATCGATACCAGATGATCACCAGGACCCAGATTCTTGTCCAGAACCACAACCCATTCACCATTTTCATCGGCCATCGTCTCACCCAGAACGACATCACCCTCAAAGACAGTGATTTTCGCGCCGGCGGCTGATTTGCCAGCAAAGACAGCGGCGCCATCCGGTTTGACCTGAGCAAGATCAATTTCGAGTTCAAGTGTGCTGCCGGCAATGTCGGTTGCAGCCGCCTGACCGGTGGTCGTTCCCGAATCGGTTGCCGCGGTGGCGTCAGTGCCTGTCTTGGTGCCTGTCTTGGTGCCCGTCTTAGTGTCAGCCTCAGCGTCAGTCTCGGTAGCGCTGTCTTTGTCGCCATCATCGGATGTGTCAGTAGAGGCTGTGTCATTAGTGGCTGTGTCAGTTGTCACAGTCGCGGTGGTGGTTTGCGGGGCAACCGTCTCAACCGCGGTCCTGTCAAACAGCACAAATGCCAGTGCCATGACCGCCAAAGCCGAACCGGCTCCAATCAGAATGTAGGTAAGTAATCGCACCCGATAACCTTTTCTCTGGCCCTCAATGGTTATAACCGTAAAGATATAAGCACATTGTTTCAATTGCCCGTTGTTGGAAATAGATGAAAAATATCTGCGTGTTCGCTGGTGCCGCCCATGGAAACAACCCTGAATTTGGCGACATTGCTTACGGGCTTGGCAAACTGATAGCCGATTATGGAATGGGTCTTGTCTATGGTGGCGGGCGAAGTGGGTTAATGGGCCGGGTGGCTGATGGAGCTGTAGAATCGGGCGGCTATGTAACTGGAATAATTCCCAAATTTCTGGACAAAATCGAGATTGGTCATGCCGGAGTTACCAAGCTTCACGTGATCGACACGATGCATCAGCGAAAAGAAATGATGTATGCCGAGAGCGATGCCTTCATCGTCCTGCCGGGCGGGCTTGGCACTCTCGATGAAACGATGGAAATTACCACCTGGAGACAGCTTGATCTGCACAAAAAGCCGGTCATCATCCTGAACGCACAAGGATATTGGGATCACCTTCTGGCCATGTTGCAAAATGTCATCGCCGAGGGATTCATGCATGATGATCACCTCAACCATTTCGATACCGCCACATCGCTCGATGACATGTCGAACTACCTGAAGAAGATTGCCAACGCCTGACCGGGTGACACCTGACTGGTCATCTGGCAAAAAAAGCACTCTGCATCAGTCAAAAATCCAGCATCACCCTTGCGAAATGCGGGCAGCAAACGTACAAAGACGACGACCTGGTCCGGGCCGCGACGGTGCCACCTTGCGATGCTGCGGCCCTGCCCACCACAAGGTCATGACGTCTGCGCCAGCCTGACTTGCAGGATGGCACGGCGTGTGGACGGCTGGCTTGCCGGCCCGGTGCGTTAACGCAAGACATGAAGGATTTCCAATGTCCCGTATCAAAGTGAAAACACCCGTTGTTGAAATAGACGGCGACGAGATGACCCGTATCATCTGGCAGAAGATCAAGGACAAGCTGATTTTCCCCTATCTGGATATCGATCTGAAATATTACGATCTCGGCATCGAGAAACGCGATGAAACTGACGACCAGATCACCATCGATACAGCCAATGCCATCAAGGAATATGGTGTTGGCGTAAAATGTGCGACGATCACCCCTGACGAAGAGCGGGTGGAAGAATTCGGGCTGAAGCGGATGTATCGCTCTCCGAACGGAACGATCCGCAACATTCTGGGCGGTACAGTGTTTCGCCAGCCGATCATCTGCCGCAACGTCCCGCGCCTTGTGCCTGGCTGGACCAAGCCAATTGTTATCGGCCGCCACGCATTCGGTGACCAGTATCGCGCCACCGACATGGTTGTTCCGGGTGCCGGCACGCTGACAATGACTTTCAAGCCTGCCGACGGGTCCGCGCCGGTGACGCATGAAGTGTTCGATTTCCCGGCCGGCGGCGTTGCCATGTCGATGTACAATCTTGACGAATCGATCCGCGGTTTCGCACGCGCCTGCATGAATTACGGTCTTGATCTTGGCTGGCCGGTCTATCTGTCTACCAAAAACACCATCATGAAAGCCTATGACGGGCGCTTCAAGGACCTGTTTGAAGAGGTGTTCGAAACCGAATATGAGGACAAGTTTCGCGAGGCTGGCATCACCTATGAACATCGCCTGATTGATGACATGGTAGCCTGCGCCCTGAAATGGGAAGGCGGATTCGTCTGGGCCTGTAAAAACTATGATGGCGACGTCCAGTCAGACACGGTTGCGCAGGGCTTTGGATCGCTGGGACTGATGACATCGGTGCTGATGACCCCGGATGGCAAGACCGTTGAGGCTGAGGCCGCCCACGGCACGGTGACCCGTCATTTCCGCCAGCACCAGCAGGGCAAGGAGACATCCACCAACCCGATTGCATCAATCTTTGCCTGGACACGCGGCCTGACCTATCGGGCCAAGTTCGATGACACACCCGATGTGGCCGAATTTGCCGATATCGTGGAACGCGTCTGCATCGAAACTGTCGAATCAGGTCAAATGACAAAGGATCTGGCCTTGTTGATATCCAAGGACCAGCCATTCCTGACGACTGACGGTTTCCTTGACGCGCTTGATACCAATCTGCAAGCCGCCATGAAAGTCTGACAGCAACCAGACCTGTCGCCCATCAGACAAGGATGATGACCAGAACAAATTATTGAAAAGAATGAAAAAAAAGGAGGGATAAAACCCTCCTTTTTTATATGCGTTTCTGGTCATTTACGCAGCATTCCTGCCAGCGGACCGTCCCCTGTTCAGCCAAGTGCCGCGGACACGGCTTCAATCGCGGCAGCTGCAGCATCGGCATTTGGCCCGCCGGCCTGGGCCATATCCGGCCTGCCGCCACCGCCGCCGCCGCCAAGGGCGGCCGATCCCGCCTTGACCAGATCGACAGCATTCTGCTGATCCGCCAGATCAGCTGTCACCGCAACCACGATCGACGCCTTGCCACCGTCCGTTGCAACCAGACAGATGACACCATTTGTCAACGACATCTTGATTTCATCTGCCATTGATTTCAGTTCGCGGGCGGGCGTGTCTTCCAGCAACCGCCCCACGAAATTGATGCCATTGACCACAGCTGGCCCATCACCGGACCCGCCGCCGCCTGCCGCCAGCTTGCGACGAAGCGCCGTGATATCGCGCTCTGCCTTGCGGTTATCCTCAATCAGCCGGGCCACACGCTCACCAAGCTGTTCAGGTGCAACCTTCAGCAGTTCAGCCGCCTGCATCAAGATCGCATCGCGCCCGTCCAGCCAGTTCAGTGCACCCGCCTCGGTAACCGCCTCAATCCGGCGCACACCGCCGGCCACCGCAGATTCGGACACGATCTTCAAAAGGCTGATATCACCGGTCCGGCTGACATGCGTTCCGCCGCACAGTTCAACCGACCACGCACCGCGCCCGGCAACCTCGCCAGCACCGCCCATCTGGACAACTCGAACCTCGTCACCATATTTCTCGCCAAACAGCGCCAGCGCGCCAAGTTCGATCGCCGCATCCGGAGTCATGATTCGGGTCGAGACATCGCTGTTCATGCGGATACGTTCATTGACAATGGCCTGCACCTGCGCCAGTTCCAAGGCGCTGACCGCACGGGCGTGCGAGAAGTCAAAACGCAGCCTGTCAGGTGCAACCAGCGAGCCCTTCTGCGCCACATGATCACCCAACACGTGACGTAGTGCCTCATGAAGAAGATGCGTTGCCGAATGGTTGGCACGCAACCGGCGCCGACGATCATGGTCAATATCCATGCGCAGGCTGGTTTCCGTTGTCAGTGTGCCTTCGGTTATGTCAGCGCGATGCACGAACATGCCGGCAGGCGTCTTGAATGTGTCAGTCACATCAGCACTGCCGCCATCCCATGTCAGGCTGCCAGTATCACCTTGTTGGCCGCCCGATTCAGCATAGAACGGGGTCTGGTTTGTAATCACCGACACGGTGCCGCTGGCAACCGAAGCCACTTCCGCGCCGTCAACAACCAGCGCGGTGACCTTGCCTTCGGCGCTATGCGATGTGTAGCCCAGGAACTCGGTACTACCCAGCCGGTCACCCAGGTCCAGCCAGATCGCCTCGGTCGCGCTGTCGCCTGAACCGCTCCACGCCTTGCGCGCCGCCGCCTTCTGCGCCGCCATGGCGGAGTCAAACGCGTCTGTATCGACACCCCAGCCATAACCACGCATGAAATCCTGCGTCAGATCCAGCGGAAAGCCATAAGTGTCATAAAGCTTGAAGGCCGTCGCCCCGTCCAGTACGCCGCCCGGCTCCTTGCCCTCAATCTCTTCATTCAGCAGCCGCAGACCGCGCCCCAATGTTTCCTTGAAACGCGTTTCCTCCAGCTTCAATGTTTCGGTGATCAGCGGTTGCGCCCGCCCCAGTTCGGGGTAATGCCCGCCCATCTCGGCAACCAGTGACGGCACCAGCCGGTACATCACCGGATCTGCGCAGCCAAGCTGATGCAGGTGGCGCATCGCCCGCCGCATGATCCGGCGCAACACATAGCCGCGCCCCTCATTCGACGGCAACACACCGTCGGCTATCAGGAAGGAGGTGGCGCGCAGGTGATCAGCCACCACCCGGTGTGATACACTTTTTTCGCCATCAGGATCAGTATTCGAGACATCGGCCGATGCTTCGACCAGTGCCCGCATCATGTCGATGTCGTAATTGTCATGCTTGCCCTGCAGCACTGCGGCAATTCTCTCAAGACCCATGCCGGTATCTATTGACGGGCTGGGCAAGGACAGACGCTCTTCTGGTGTTTGTTCAAACTGCATGAAGACCAGGTTCCAGATTTCAATGAACCTGTCACCATCCTCATCCGGCGAGCCTGGCGGGCCGCCCGGAATGTGATCCCCATGATCAAAGAAAATCTCGGAACAGGGGCCGCACGGACCGGTATCGCCCATCGCCCAGAAATTATCCGAAGTGGCAATGCGGATGATGCGGTCATCACCGATGCCGGCGATCTTCTTCCACAGATTGGCAGCCTCGTCATCTTCGTGATAGACGGTGACAAGCAACCTGTCCTTCGGCAGTCCGTATTCTTTGGTGATCAGGTTCCAGGCCAGCTCGATGGCCATGTCCTTGAAATAATCACCAAACGAGAAATTGCCCAGCATCTCGAAGAAGGTGTGATGGCGCGCCGTATAGCCGACATTCTCAAGGTCATTATGCTTGCCGCCGGCCCGCACACATTTCTGCGATGTGACGGCACGGTTGAAGCCGGTTGTTTCCAGCCCGGTAAACAGGTTCTTGAATTGCACCATGCCGGCATTGGTGAACATCAATGTCGGGTCGTTCTGCGGCACAAGCGGGCTTGATGAAACGATCTCATGACCGTGGCTGGCAAAATATTCCAGAAATGTCGTCCGGATGTCCTTGGCGCTGCTCATCACTCTCGTTCCTGTTCCCGGTATATGCCCGGCTGGCTTGCGTTTGACCACTTTTTCCCTGTGGCCCTTTTTTACGCGCGGCCCGCAACCAAAGTCCAGTACCGTTTAAAGCCCAGCCTCGCCCTGCTCCGGCCAGAAAGCGAGACCGGTGAGCGACAGTCATCCATACAGCTGGCTGACAGGCACCAGCTTCATGCCCATGAAATGCCCGAGACATTGGAGAGGCATATGAGAGATAGAGACAAAAATACTGCGAAGAGACATGTGTGCGGCATAAAGAACCCGCCAGACCTATATCTGCTGGCGGGTATGTTAGCCTGTGTGTTGGCCTGTGTGTTGGCCTGTGTGTTGGCGGGCAAATTCATGCCATTGGGGCTATTGAAAGTGACTGCCCGTTTTACGGGGCAGCCATCCTTTTATCAGCCATTGTCGGGAAGCGACAATTCTTCCGGGCTTTCCGGCGAGTCAGGCGTTGCTGCTTCCGGCGTTTCGGCAATCGACTGGTCGAGCATCTGGTCACCCACAAGGCCGGCATTCTGTCTGATCGCTGATTCAATTTCGTTAGCGATTTCAGGATGTTCACGCAGGAACGTCTTGGCGTTTTCACGGCCCTGACCAATGCGCTGTCCATTATAGGAAATCCACGCACCAGACTTGTCGACGATGCCGGCAGCCACTCCCAGATCCAGAAGTTCACCCGTCTTGGAAATGCCTTCGCCATACATAATGTCGAATTCGACCGTGCGGAACGGGGCGGCCACCTTGTTCTTCACCACCTTCACACGGGTCTGGTTGCCAATCACCTCATCGCGATCCTTTATGGCACCGATACGGCGAATATCAAGGCGAACAGATGCATAGAATTTCAGCGCGTTGCCGCCAGTCGTGGTTTCCGGATTGCCGAACATCACACCGATCTTCAGGCGAATCTGGTTGATGAAGATCACCAGACAGTTGCTGCGGGCAATCGAGGATGTCAGCTTGCGCAATGCCTGGCTCATCAGACGGGCATGCAGACCGACATGATGGTCACCCATCTCACCCTCAAGTTCAGCGCGCGGCACCAGTGCCGCCACCGAATCGACAACCAGCACATCAATCGCGCCTGAACGCACCAGCGTATCGGCAATTTCAAGCGCCTGTTCGCCCGCATCGGGCTGCGAGATCAGCAAATCGTCGATATTCACACCCAGCTTGCGCGCATAGGCGGGATCGAGCGCATGTTCAGCGTCGACAAAGGCGCAATTGCCGCCTTCTTTCTGCGCCTCGGCAACCGCATGCAGCGCCAAGGTGGTCTTGCCCGAAGATTCGGGACCATATATCTCGATGATCCGGCCTTTCGGGAACCCGCCAATGCCAAGGCCAATATCAAGGCCCAGCGAGCCGGTTGATATTGACTGCACATCAACTGCAGATTCGCGCTGGCCAAGTTTCATGACCGAGCCCTTGCCAAATGCCTTTTCGATCTGCCCGATGGCAGCCTCAAGGGCCTTTTCCCTGTCTTCGTTTTTCATCTTCAGATCCACTACGACTCCGGCCATATCAGTTCTCCTTCTTGCATAGCCACCGGACACTGTCCATACCCGGCCCTGTTATTTGCCACCGCTGCCATACGCGGCAAGGTGTTGCCCAGCTTTCCGATAATCGCATCCAGATGTTCATATCTCTGTCCGGGTCGATTCCCGCATCGGCACATCATGTCGGCAACTTGAAATACCCGCGCATCATGTACCTGATTTGTTCTCATTACAAGCATATTTTCCTGTTTTGTTCGCATTTTTTCACGAGGTGAACGTGAACAAACAAAAAACGGCCAGCCCATCGAGGGGGCTGACCGTCATCATATGCGCGGGTCTGTGATATCTGTTTTGATCAGTCGTCGCGGTGAATACGCTCCATCCGCTCATGCTTTTCCTGCGCATGCAGGCTGAGCGATGCGATCGGCCGCGCTTCCAGGCGCCGCAGATTGATCGGCTCGTCTGTTTCGACGCAGTAGCCATAGGTGCCATCTTCAATACGCCGCAGCGCCGATTCGATTTTCTGCAGCAATTTGCGTTCACGATCTCGCGTGCGCAGATCGATAGCAGCGTTACTTTCAATCTGGGCGCGGTCCATCTGATCGGGTTGATGCAGATTTTCCTGCGACAAATCCGTGATCGTATCACTTGCCTCGGCCAGCAGTTCGAGACGCCACTCCTCAAGCTTGTGGCGGAAATAGGCAAGCTGCATCGGGTTCATGAATTCTTCATCTTCGCTGGGGCGGTAGCCCTCGGGAAGCATGATTGGCGGGGCTGCCTCCTTGCCGCTGGAGACGCTTGTCAGGCTGGCACCTGACTCCCGGCTTTCACTGGTCTGTTCATTATTCAAGATGTGTTTGGTCATGTGAATGTCCATTTCCAAAAACGTTATTCAGTAGCACTCGACATGGCAGGATCGCTTAAAAAACGATCTGTCAGAACCCGCTGATTTATGGATTACAGCTGTGATTCACCGTCAGAAACATGGAGTTACACAAAAAAACGCACGGCATCAAGAGCCGATTTTTTTACATTTAAATATAAAAAAATGCTTTTAATTATTCATTTTTCTTACTAAAAAGTAAATCACGCATACGTGATTTGAGCGTTTGAATTGCTCACATTACGGTTTTCTTAAAGATCACCTCAGGTCTTGTTTTGGCGCATGGCCACTCGGTTGGTTGCGTTCATATCGCAGGGATGAGGTAAAAGTAAAACCGCTAGTTGGGAAAGCTGCCATGCATATTCTTATTGTTGAAGATGATCCGGTTGTCGCAGATGTTTTGGGTATGACCCTTGAAGAAGCTGGGCATTTTCAGTCTACCGCGCACAACATTGAAACCGCTCTTGCCGAGCTGAAGCACAATGCCATTGACGCCGTGCTGCTGGATATAAACCTGCCTGATGGCGATGGCACACGCCTGGCGCGACTGATCCGCAAAAACCACATGCCGCTTCCTATTCTGGTTGTATCAGGCAATGCCAGCACGGACGACAAGATTGCGGCGCTGGGTGCCGGGGCAGACGGGTATCTGACCAAGCCATTCGACAGATTTGAGCTTCTGGCCAACCTTGATGCGATCATTCGCCGCACACATGGCCACAGCTCGGCCACGGTCTCGGTCGGCAACCTCGAAGTTGACCTCAACCGCCATATGGCGCTGATCGAAGGCCAGCAGCTGCAGCTGACCGGCAAGGAATTCCGGATCGTTGAATTTCTGGCGCTGCGCAAGGGGTCTGTTCTCAGCAAGACTGCATTCCTCAGCCATCTTTATGGCGGCATGGACGAGCCTGAGCCAAAGATCATCGATGTCTTCATCTGCAAACTGCGGCGCAAGTTGGAACTTGCCGGTGCCCGCGGGATGAGCATCGATACGGTATGGGGCCAAGGATATATCCTGCGCGAAACTGAGGCCGTCAACCAGACGCCCGAGGCTCTGCCAACCTCGATTGATGATCTGTCGATGGATCAACTCGAGGCAAGTCATCCGGTCGGTGAGCTGCGCGCAAGCTGATTTGTGAATGCGGGTGGAACCCGTCCAATCCAAACGAATGGAAAGGGGGCCTCGGCCCCCTTTTTCATGGATCGGTTTTGACACCCTCAGGTTTGACGCCCCCAATGGAAAGGCCAACCGCAGGCATATCAGCGATACAGGCATATCAGCGATGCAGGCCCATAGTCTCTCGTCGCCGATTTTCATCGCTATTTGATTTCCATCACTATTATTGTGGAGTGGCGGCATGCTGCGGATGACCCGGTGGATGGGGCACCTGCGCGCACCCCTGCCCGCAGATAAGCCCGCACACCTGCCCGCAGATTTGTCGGTGCAGTCATCCAACGTTTCAGGAGCTGACCATGCTGTATTTCTCACTTGGTGACTTTGTCGAGCATCCGGACCGGCCTGACTGGGGCGTCGGTCAGGTGCAGTCAATTGTCGGCATGAATGTCACGGTGAATTTCACGCATGCCGGCAAGCAGATGATAAATTGCGCGCTTATCACGCTGGAAAAGGCCGCGCCGAACGCCGAAAAATCAGGCGCAAACACCCCTGATTGTCCGTAATCGGTATGGCTGTTTGCGCATTCCGTCCAGATTGGGCCATTGCATGACGGAAATGCCATTGCATGACGGAATTTGTTGTGAGATAGCATCAGTAAAAACCGATAGTGTCAGTGATATATGGCACGCCGTCGCAACCGCGATATGCATGGGGGAGCATGAAGGTGGACGAAGCAGCTGTACCAGCAGACCGCCAGCAAGGCGGCAAATCCAGCCGTGGCAAAGGCAAATACAAGCCGAAAGGCCGGATGGTCGACCAGACAGCCCTGGCGGACATAAAATCCCTTCTGGGTGATACGCCGCCGCGCCGCGACATGCTGATCGAAGCGTTGCATCTGGTGCAGGACCATTACAAATGTCTGTCGGCCCGTCATCTCGCAGCCCTTGCCGATCTGATGCGCCTTCCGATGGCCGAAATCTGGGAAGTTGCAAGCTTTTATGATCATTTTGATCTGGTGCGCGAAGGTGAAGATGCGCCAGCGCCGTGCAGCGTGCGTGTGTGTACATCGCTGTCCTGCATGATGGCGGGCGGCGAAACGCTGCTTGAACGCCTGCAGCCCTATGCCTCGGACAAGGTACGCTTTGTTGCGGCACCCTGCATTGGTGCGTGTGACAAGGCACCGGCAGCGGCGATCGGGCACAAGCTGGTTGAACATGCGCGCTTTGAGGATTTGCAAAATGTGGCCGTGGATGAACACGTCGCCCCGCCAGCAACCGCACGCCGGTTTGACGATTACCGCGCCGATGGTGGCTACAGAACCCTGCAAGCGCTGATTGAAGGCGGTCTGAGCAGCGATCAGGTGTTGCAGACACTCGATGATACGGCCCTTCGCGGGCTTGGCGGCGCTGGATTTCCAACCGGCCGGAAGTGGCGCATTGTCGCCGGCCAACCGGGTCCCCGCCTGATGGCTGTCAATGGTGATGAAGGCGAGCCCGGCACATTTAAGGACAGGCTGTATCTCTCGCAGGACCCCCACCGCATGATCGAAGGCATTCTGATCGCGGCAAAAGTTGTCAATATCCAGACCTGCTACATTTATATGCGTGACGAATACCCCGAAATCATTGCGCTGTTGCGCGAAGAGATAGCGCGCGTTCAGGGTGCCGGTCTTGCCGATCATGTGGAACTGCAGCTGCGGCGCGGTGCCGGTGCCTATATCTGCGGGGAAGAATCGGCGATGATCGAATCGATTGAGGGCAAGCGCGGCCTGCCCCGACACCGTCCTCCCTATGTGGCTGAGAACGGCATTTTCGGACGGCCCACGCTGGTCAATAATGTCGAGACCCTGCACTGGATCCGCGACATCATCGAACAGGGTGCTGACTGGTTCAACAATCAGGGCAAGGAGGGCCATCCCGGTCCCCGCAGCTATTCGGTATCCGGGCGTGTAGCGCGGCCGGGGGTTGTTGTCGCGCCGGCCGGATCAACCGTGAATGAACTGATCGAGATGTGCGGCGGCATGGCCAGCGGGCACAGCTTCAAGGGCTATCTGCCGGGCGGTGCATCGGGCGGCATTCTGCCCGCTTCGAAAGGCGATATCCCGCTGGATTTCGGGGGCAAGCTTGCCGAAGAAGGCTGTTTCGTCGGGTCGCATGCAGTGGTCGTGCTGTCAGACCAGGACAATATGTGGGATGCAGCAACCAACCTGTTGAAATTCTTTGCCCATGAAAGCTGCGGACAATGCACGCCCTGTCGGAATGGTACGGAAAAAGCTGTGGCGATGATGTCCACCGTCAATCCTGATACCGCGCTGCTGGGTGAGCTGTCAGTGGCTATGGCGGATGCAAGTATCTGCGGGCTGGGCCAGGCGGCTTCAAACCCGCTGATCAGCGTGATGAAACATTTTCCCGAGGATGTGGGAGGCAGTAACAATGCCTGATTCAATCAGCAAGACAGTCACCTTCACGCTGGATGGCCGGCAGGTCGATGCGGGCCCGGGTGAGACCATCTGGCAGGCAGCGGCACGGCACGGCACAGACATTCCGCATCTGTGCTATCGCGACAGCAATGATTACCGCGCCGATGGCAATTGCCGCGCCTGTATGGTCGAGATCGAGGGCGAGCGCGTGCTGGCCGCATCATGCATCCGAACACCAAACGAAGGCATGGTTGTCAACAGCGCCAACGCGCGGGCCGAAAACGCCCGCAAGATGGTGATGGAACTGCTGGTCGCTGATCAGCCGCCGCGCGATGCCGCACATGATCCGGACTCGGACCTTTGGCATTATGCCGAAACGCAGGATGTAGAAGCCTCACGCTTTCCGGCAAAACACGCCCCTGCCCCGGACAGCAGCCATCCAGCCATTGCTGTCAATATGGATGCCTGTATCCAGTGCAACCTGTGTGTGCGTGCCTGCCGCGAGGTTCAGGTGAATGATGTCATTGGTCTTGCTGGCCGGGGTGCCGACGCACATATCGTCTTTGATTTTGACGATGATATGGGGGCGTCGACCTGTGTTGGCTGCGGTGAGTGTGTTCAGGCATGCCCGACCGGCGCACTTATGCCAAAGAGGCTGCTGGACGAGTCGCAAAAACTGGCAATCACCCCTGACCGGCATGTTGATTCGGTCTGCCCTTATTGCGGTGTCGGCTGTCAGCTTACCTTTTCGGTGAAGGATGAGAAGATTGTATCCGTTTCGGGGCGCGAAGGCCCGGCCAACAAGGGGCGTCTGTGCGTCAAAGGTCGTTACGGCTTTGACTATATTGACAATCCCGAAAGGCTGGTCGCGCCGCTGATCCGCCGTGAGGATGTGCCAAAATCAGCCTCGATGCCGTTTGATCCATCCAACCCGCTGACCCATTTCCGCGAGGCCAGCTGGGATGAAGCGCTTGATCTCGCTGCTCGTCGGCTTGCAGATGTGCGTGACACATATGGCCCAGCTGCGATGGCCGGGTTCGGGTCGGCCAAGGGCACGAATGAAGAGGCATATCTGGTGCAAAAGCTGGTTCGCACCGGCTTCCGCACCAATAATGTCGATCACTGCACACGCTTGTGCCATGCCTCATCCGTAGCCGCGCTGCTGGAGAATATCGGGTCTGGCGCTGTGACAGCTTCTTTCGCCGAATGCAGGAATGCCGAAGCGATTATCGTCATCGGGGCCAACCCGACGGTCAATCACCCGGTTGCGGCGACCTTTATAAAGAACGCGGCGGTAGATGGGGCACGGTTGTATATACTCGACCCGCGCGGCCAGCATCTTGACCGCTATGCCACAGAATCACTGCGCTTCACCCCCGGCAGCGATGTTGCCATGCTGAATGCGATGATCAATGTCATCATCTCTGAACAGCTGTATGACAGTGACTATGTCGCCGCGCATACCGAAGGTTTTGAGGATCTGAAAGCGCGCACCGCACACACCACCCCGGAAGCCATGTCACCGATCTGTGGCGTGACACCGGACATGCTGCGCGAGGTTGCGCGCGGCTATGCCACTGCCAAAACTGCGATGATTTTCTGGGGCATGGGGATCTCGCAGCACACACATGGCACCGACAATTCGCGGTGCCTGATCTCGTTGGCGCTGCTGACCGGCAATATCGGGCGCGCCGGCACCGGCCTGCACCCACTGCGGGGACAGAACAATGTACAAGGGGCATCGGACGCCGGGCTGATCCCGATGTTTTTCCCTGATTACAAGCCTGTGGATGATGCCGAGACACGCGCCAAATATGAAAATCTGTGGCAGACCGAACTTGATCCGGCGCGCGGGCTGACGGTGGTCGAAATCACCAACGCTGCCTATGACGGTGATCTGAAGGCGATGTATATCATGGGTGAAAACCCGGCCATGTCCGATCCCGATCAGGAACATGCGCGCGCCGCGCTGGCCAATCTTGATATTCTGGTTGTGCAGGACATTTTCATGACCGAAACAGCAGCCTTCGCCGACGTTATCCTGCCTGCCTCGGCCTTTCCTGAAAAGGATGGCACAGTGACCAACACCGACCGGCGGGTGCAGATGGGCCGAAAGGCGGTCAACCCGCCGGGCGATGCGCGTCAGGACTGGTGGATCATCAAGGAGCTGGCAAACCGCATGGGGCTCGGTTGGGATTATGAACACCCGCGCGATATTTTCGGCGAGATGCGGCTGGTGATGCCGTCCCTGACCGGTATCAGCTGGCAGCGCCTGCTGGATGAAGGGGCCGTTACCTATCCCTGCGCCGATGAAAACAGCGAGGGGCAGGACATCATTTTTGGTGACCGATTCCCGACAGAAAGCGGGCGTGGCCGGATGACCCCGGCTGAAATTCTGCCACCAGATGAAACCCCCGATGATGAATTTCCGATTGTGCTGACCACCGGACGGTTGCTGGAACATTGGCATACCGGGTCGATGACCCGCCGCGCCAGCGTGCTGAACAGCCTCGAACCAGAGCCCGAAGTGCATATGGCACCGGAAACGCTGGCCAGCCTGCAAGTCAGCCCCGGCACGCTGGTCCGCGTCGTCACCCGCCGCGGTGAAATTGAGCTGGCAGCGCGAATCGACCCGAAATTGCCAAGCGGACTGATCTTCGTTCCGTTCTGTTTCTATGAGGCGCCAGCGAACTTTTTAACGAATCCGGCACTCGACCCGTTCGGGAAAATACCCGAGCTGAAATTCTCGGCAGCGCGCCTCGAAGTACCAGCGACAGAAGTGCAATCGACAGCGGAATAGATGTGACCAATGACAGCGCCTGACGTGACGGGTTGCCGCATCGGCACCGATATGTGCGACAAGGCGTTTCCCTTTCCGCTTTAATCACATATATAGTGTTCAGACAGAGTGCCAGTTTGAAAACATTCCAGAGAAGAAGCGCGCCAAAGCATGACGTTTGACGGCGATTATAATGCGCATTTCAAAGCGCAGCTCAACCGACTGAAGTCCGAGAACAGATATCGGCACTTCGTCGAGCTGGAGCGTGTGGCCGGCCGCCATCCGGTGGCGCTGCATCATCGCGGTGATGGTGTGCATGAAGTCATTGTCTGGTGCTCAAATGATTATCTGGGCATGGGCCAGCATCCTGACGTGATCCGCGCAATGCGTGATGCAGCCGATGCCGGGTCTGCCGGTGCTGGTGGCACTCGCAATATTTCGGGTACAAGCCATGCCGTTGTCACGCTGGAAGCCGAGCTTGCGGCCCTGCATGGCACCGAACGCGCCCTCACATTCACCAGCGGTTATGTGGCGAATGAGGCCAGCCTGTCGGCGCTGGCATCGCAGCTTTCCGATTGCCTGATCTTGTCGGACGAGATGAACCACGCCTCGATCATTTCCGGTATCAAGCTGTCGCGCACCGAAAAGGCCATCTTCCGGCATAATGACGTGGCGCATCTCGAACAGCTGCTGGCGGCACAGCCTCTCAACCGGCCAAAGCTGATTGTCTTTGAATCGGTCTATTCGATGGATGGCGACACTGGCCCGATTGCCGAGATTGCAGCGCTGGCCAGAAAATACAATGCGCTGACCTATCTGGATGAAGTGCATGCTGTCGGCATGTATGGCCATGAGGGCGGCGGCGTTGCCGCAATGCGTGGACTGGCTGACCAGATCGACATCATTCAGGGCACATTGGGCAAAGCCTTTGGTGCGGCAGGCGGCTATATCGCCGCCAGTGACGTGATTTGCGATACGGTACGCAGCAACGGTTCAGGCTTTATCTTTACCACCGCCATTCCGCCAGCCGTGGCAGCTGCAGCCTGCGCTGCGGTGCGGCATCTGCGCTCCAGTCAGATTGAGCGCGATGCCCAGCAACGTCAGGCCACGCGTCTGAAGGCAAAAGCCATCGCTGCGGGCATTCCGATCCTTGAAGGCGATACGCATATCGTGCCGGTGATGATTGGCGATGCCGGGGCCACCTATCGCATCTGCCAGCTGCTGCTGGATGAGCATGATATCTATGTGCAGCCGATCAATTATCCCACCGTTCCGCGCGGCACCGAACGGCTGCGCCTGACGCCTGGCCCGCACCACACCGATGCCATGATCGATGATCTGGTAACGGCGCTGGGCAGCGTGATCGAACAGGTGTCGGATGAAGGCGTACAGGCCACCGTGGCAGAATAGCGTGCAGGCCACCGGCTCTGAATAACCGCCTATCACTGCTTGCAACATTACACCAAAGACCGATCAGACACCGCCAGTGGCTGGAAAATGGCGCTGCATTTCCTATATCCATGGACAACATGTTTCTGTCCCCTCCCTGTTGCTGACCGAGGATTGTCATGCCGCTGAACACCAAGCCAGCCGACCACCCGAATTTTCCGCCGCATGGCCGCACTGGCCTGCTGCTTGTCAATCTCGGCACGCCTGAGGGCACCGACAAGAAGTCGATGCGCAAATATCTGAAACAGTTCCTGTCGGACGAGCGGGTGATCGAGGTATGGCGGCCGCTGTGGTGGCTGATCCTGAACGGGATAATCCTGAATGTGCGGCCAAAGAAATCCGGCGCGCTGTATGACCGGATCTGGCTGCATGATGATGCCGACGGATCCCCGCTGCGCAAGATTACCCGTCTGCAGGCCGAGCATCTTGGCAAGACCTTTTCGCATGATGATCTGGTGGTCGATTACGCGATGCGCTATGGCGACCCGTCAATCAAGGACCAGCTGCAAAAGCTGACCGATATGGGCTGTACGCAGATTGTGCTGATGCCGCTATATCCGCAATATGCCGCCTCAACCACCGCGACCGTCAATGACGAGCTGTTCACCTGGATGCTGGACCGGCGCTGGCAGCCGGCCATTCGCACGGTACCGCCGTGGCACGACAATCCGACCTATATCACTGCGCTGGCCGACACGGTGCGCAGTGCGGTGCGCGAACATGGCAAGCCGGACGCGCTGGTGGTGTCTTTCCACGGCATTCCAAAGCGCTATCACCTGTCGGGCGACCCGTATCATTGCCATTGCATGAAAACTGCCCGCCTGCTGCGCGAAGAACTGCAGTGGGATGACGTGACGTTCCATGGCACGTTCCAGTCGCGCTTTGGCTCGGAGCCGTGGTTGCAGCCCTATACCGATGAAAGCGTCGTCAAAATGGCCGAGGATGGCCACAAGCATGTGATGGTCATGGCCCCGGGCTTTGTTGCCGATTGCCTTGAGACGCTGGACGAGATCGGCAATGAACTGGAAGAAGAATTTGTCGAGGCTGGCGGCGAAACGCTGACCTATATCCCTTGCCTGAATGACAGCGCCGGCGGCATGCAGGTCATCGAAGAACTGGCCGCTGCCAATCTGGCTGGCTGGGTGGATGTCGCCCCGCGCCCGACCGCACGAAAGCCGAAACCCAAAGCGGTCAAACTGAAAAAGGCAGGGTAATCCGCACTGCATTCCGGGTCGTAAAGGCCCGCGTTATGCCTACAGCTTGCAGACCTTCCTGTGGCCGTCAGATGCACTAATGACGAGATTGTCTTCAAACGTCACATGGACAAATTTGGCACTGAGCATCTCGTCATAAAGATAACTGCGACACACAAACAGCGCATTCTGCGGTGCCACGCTGACATGTGAAGGCGGCCGACCCATGATCTGTTGAACATCTTCGAGTGTCATATCAACCCGCAATTGATAGCTTAAGCTGTGAATGCTGCCACGTATTGGGCCCTTTTCTATGCAGCCGCTCAGTCCGACCACGATACCAAGCACAGCCAGAAAGAGGGTAGCAGTTCTGGTCATTTGGTTCTCCTGTGCATTGAGCTGGTTCGATTGATAGATTCCCTACATTGGTCTGATTAACTTCATTCTTGTTACTATCTTTTTTTATCGGGGGATCTGCTGGCCCTCACCCCGGTAGATCAGCCAGAACCCCATTGAGGTCACACCAAGGCCCATCAGGCCGTTCAGTGTCAGCGTTTCACCAAACACGATCCAGGCGATGATCATCGTCACCGGTGGTACAAAATATTGCAGGGCTGATACACGGGTGGCGTTGCGCGTACGGATCAATCGAAACATCTGTCCATAGGCCAGAACAGACACGATTATGCCAAGCCAGATGACTGCAAAGATCAACTCACCATTGATTGTGGCGGCGAATCCTTCATCAAAAATAGCAAGCGGCAACAGCAAGATGGCGGTCAGCAGCCCCTGCCAGAACAGCGCTGTAAAGACCGGCATTGTACAGGCTGGCCGGCCAGCACGCCGGCGTTCTGACAACGTGATGCATGTCAGGCTGGCCGTCGCCAGCATCGGCAGCAGATAGACCCATAGCGCGGCTTCGGTTGCCCGCTGGTCAGCCCCGATGAAAATGATCACCCCGACAAAGCCGACAGCAATGCCAGCCCATTGCAGCCAGTTATTCTTCTCACCAAGGAGCAGCGGCGCCAGAAAGCCCATCAGCACAGGCTGCATCGCCGCAATCAGGGCCGCAGCACCTGCCCCAATGCCAAATTCAAACGCCTTTAAAATAGCGACTAGCCAGACAAAATGCGCCAAAAAGCCGGTGATAAAGGTGCTGATATCGGGACGCTGCCAGTCCCCCCTGATCGACACAATAAATGCCGCCACCGCCACACACAGCACATAGCGCAGAAACAGCAATGTATAGGTGCCAGCATGCGGCAATCCGAATTTGGCCCCGATATATCCCGAACTCCACAACAGCAGAAACAGGACTTCATCGCGCCGAATGAACGCATATGATGACATCACCTGATACTAGCAGGCATTAATAAATCTTCGATTAACAGCGGCAGACCGGGCAGCGGGCCTTTATCTCATACAAACCGCTGGCGAGCCTTGCCGCGATACAGGCTGAGAATTTCGGCATTTTCATCGGCGGCAGTATCATCAGCAATGCCAAGCACAATACCCTTGCGGCGGGTTTTGCCGCGCCGCTCATCAATCTGCTGATCACTGATCGTGGTCCGCTGGGAACTGCGCCGCGCCCATTCAAACAGCCTGTCATAACAATCAGCCACAGCTGCGCCGTAAGCCGGATCGCGGCCAAGATCATTGAGTTCATGCGGGTCGTTCTGCAAATCGAACAGCATCGGCGGAAACCCGCCTTCGGCATGCATGAATTTCCAGCGATCATCCGCCACCATGAACAGGCGCGCATCCTTTGGCGCAAGATCAAGCCTGCCTGCCATCGGCGTAATTGAGAAGTCATATTCGCTGATCGTGTATTTGCGCCAGTCTGACGGCGTTTCACCGCGGATCAGCGGCATCAGCGAGCGCCCTTCCAGCCATTCATAGCGCGGTGTGCCGCCAGCCATGTCAACAAAGGTCGGCAGAAGATCGATCGATTCCACCAGCGCATCACTGACTGTTCCCCGCGTGACGTCTGCCTCTGGAGACGGGTCATAGACGATCATCGGCACGCGCACCGACGGGTCATGGAACAAATCCTTCTCGCCAAGCCAGTGATCGCCCAGATAGTCGCCATGATCCGATGTGATGACAATCACCGTATTGTCAATCTGGCCACTGTCTCGCAGATGCGCAAACAGCACCCCCATCTGATCGTCGATCTGCTTGATCAGCCCCATATAGGCCCCCAGCGCCGCATCGCGCACCGCATCCTGCTTGAAGGCGGTGCCGATCACATTGCCGGAAAAGGCCGCATAGACCGGATGCGGATCAACCAGCTCATCGGGATGCCGCACCACCGGCAGAAAGCTGTTCGGGCCATACATGTCATGATAGGGGGCCGGCACAATATAGGGCCAATGCGGCTTGATATAGGACAGATGACACATCCACGGCTTGTCACGCTGCGGCGCGCCCTCTTCCAGAAAGCGGATCATCTCGCGCGTCAGCCAGGGGGTTTCCGAATCCTCTTCACGGATATTCGCCGGCTTGCCACCATTTGCATAGATCCAGCCCGATGCCATATCGCCCGCATCATCAATCCCGGCATTGGCATAATCATGCCAGGGATTCTCACCATCATAGCCCTTTTCGCGCAAATATTCGTTATAGGGAGATGCCTTGTCATCATAATTGCCATCTGGCCCGGTGGCCCACAGCCCGTCATCGCGCACCAGCACATCGAACCCGCATTCAGCCAGCCGGGCACCGATCACGCTGTCTGCTGCCAGACCAAGCCGGCGCATGCCATCAGCATCAACCTTCATATGCGTCTTGCCCAGCAGCAATGCATCCATGCCGGCTTCGCGCAAGTGATCGCCCATCGTCCATTCCCCGACGCGCAGCGGAATGCCGTTCCATGTCGAACCGTGTGAACTGATATAGCGGCCGGTGTAAAAGGACATGCGCGATGCCCCGCAAACAGGTGACTGGACATAGCTCCGGTCAAACCGCACCGACTGGCTTGCCAGCCAGTCAATATGCGGCGTTTCAAGATGCGGATGCCCGGCACAGCTGAGATAATCAAAGCGCAGCTGGTCGAACATTATGAACAGGATGTTGCGTGGCTTGGTCATTTAAAGGTTACCTGCCTTGCTGGAAGATCTGACCGGACTGACCGGAAATGGAATGTGTTTCTTGGAACTGCCGGACGCCATCAGGTCCAAAATTGCGACCAATGCCCGATTGCTTGACCCCGCCAAACGGCGACAGCCCGTCCATTGCGGTGGGACCATGCGCATTGATGTTGGTAAAACCGGCCTCCAGTTGCCGCGCCACACCAAGCGCACGCGCCGAATCCGCCGACCATACGGACGAGCTGAGGCCGTAGTCACTGTCATTCGCCATGGAAATGGCATCACTTTCAGAATCATAGGCAATCACCGGCAATGTCGGGCCGAATTGTTCATCCTTCACCACTGACAATGACGGATCGGCATCAATCACCAATGAGGGCCGCAGGAACTGACCGGCAGCAAAGTCATCGGCATCGTCAATCTGACCAAAATAGCGAATATCCTGGTCGGCAGCTGTGGCTTCCTCCAGCATGGTTTCGACGATATGCTTTTGCTGCGGTGTGGTCAGCGGGCCCATCGTCACGCCTTCCTTCAGCCCGTCACCAATCACCTGATTGTCCATCACCGCCCCAAGACCATCGATCACATCATCAAACAGGCTGCGCGGCACATACAGGCGTTTCAGCGCCATGCAAATCTGGCCGCTGGTCAGAAAGCAGCTGATATAGAGTTTTTTGAAGAAGTCAGGCGACAGCGGTGCATCATCCAGCAGGATACCCGCATCATTGCCACCAAGTTCGAGCGTGACAGGCGTGATATTCTCGGCCGCCTTCTGCATGACATGGCGTCCGATACGGATCGAGCCAGTGAAATTCACCTGCCGGACAAGCGGATGCGTGACCAGATCATCACCAATTACCGTGCCATCACCTGTAATCAGATTGACCACACCGGGCGGCAACATGGCAGCAATTTTCATAATCGTCAGAGCAGGCGCCAGCGTGGCGAACTCGGACAGCTTGATCACAACCGTGCTGCCCGCCAGCAACGCGTGCGGCAGCTTTGAGCCCAGAATGGCCAGCGGCCAGTTCCACGGCACGATCAGCACCGATACGCCGCGCGCCTTGCGAGTCACAATTGTATCGAACATCGCACCACTGACTTCTTCCTCGGCAGCAACGCCTTCGGCAAAGCCCGCTACCTGGCCAAATCGGTCGGCCAGACGTGTCACCTCGATATTCGTCTCAAACAGCGTCTTGCCATGTTCACGCGTCAGCAGCTCTGCCCGTGCCGCGGTTTCACTGGCATCGGCATTCAGCGTTTCTGCAATGGCGCGCAATTTGCCAGCACGGTCCTGCATCGATAGCGATGCCCAGCCGGCCAGGGCACCATGTGCTGCTTTCATTGCAGCATCGACATCGTCACGATTCGCCGATGCCGCATGGCCAACAATCTCTGACGGGCGCGCCGGATTGACCAAGGCATAGCTGACACCACCAGTGGCCGGACGCGCCTTGCCATCGATAAAAAGATCGGTTGTTACGTTGATCATCCGGCCTTGTCTCCATTTCGTTCAGCCATCATGGCCATTGCGCCCATTCCGCCATCAGTCACGACATCAACGCCGTTTATCCAGCTGGCGTCGGGCGACAGGCAGAACGCCATCACTCTGGCCACCTCTTCGGGTGTGCCCGAGCGCCCGACACGCGCAAGATTGGCCGCAACCATGGGACCAAACGCCTTTACAAAATCATCCAGAATGCCGGTACTGACGGCAGACGGGCTGATTGTCACAAAACGAAGGTTTCCGATATGTGATGTGACAGCCCGCTGATGCCAGTAAATCACCGCCTGTTTGGACAGGATATAGGCCCTGGTCGCATCGACCTGATTCTCGTCGCACCAGCCTGCAAGGCTGTCAGGGGTCTGCGCCAGCAGATCTTCCAGCAGATCAATATTGGACTGCCAGGCCATGCCAGCACGCGAGGCCACACTCACAACTGCTGCCCCGGCATTCAATTTGGGGATAAAACCCTCAATGAAGGCACAGGTCGCCAGGGTGTTGACTGTCAGGCAGGGCACCGCATTGTCACCGCGCGGCGGAATGCCGGCAACCGAACACAACCCGTCAAAGCTGCCATCGGCAGCCTGAAGTGCCGTCTCAATTGACCCCTTGTCCATCAGATCGAGTTTTATCCAGCGATCGTCACCGTCCGGCTGCTGGATATCAAATATCACGACTTCATGTCCTTGCGAACGCAGTCGAGCCGCTGTTGCCGCGCCAATCCCCGTTGCGCCACCTGTCAGTGCCAGTCTCATTTCGTAACTCCTTGGCGTTTCGATCGCATTCTCTTCATCATGCAGTCTGGAAGTCATAGAATGACGCGTCTGGGTGGAATGTCACCCACGCGCGCACATACTGTTTATAGCTTTGTTGCTGCGTCAGGGTCTTTCCCTTCAGTTTGCCCTTAAGGCATCTGCCAAAACAATCCCAGCTTGAGCCGGTGTTCGTGTCCTCTATGCCCGCCTTGGTCTTTTTGAATGTCAGGGCTGTCCCATCGACTGTCCGGTCATAGACGAAGGCGGAATCCCCCTCTGCATCGGTCACGACAAGAAGCGGCATCCCCCCGGCGTCATCCTCGACGAACTGCCGCTTGACCAGTTCATTCCAGTCATAGGCCCGCGCCACACCGGAAACTTCCACCCCGACAACAAGCGGCGGCGATGCCTGCATATGCCAGCCGGGAAGGCTTACCTCGTAATTCAGCAGCGCGGTACGGATGGCATACTGCTTCTGGAAGGTCGGATCATATTGCAGGACAAGACTGTCAGGATATTTGGCAAGCCAGCTTTCAAGACTCATTTGTTCGCAGGGCATATCTTCCAGCATGCGCCCCTTCAGTGGTCCCTTGATGGCGTCACCCACTTCCTGCCGCCACCAGCTGCCAGTTGTATGATCCCGAAAGGTGGCGTTGTAATTGACAGCGCCCACCAGGGTAAATTCCAGCGCCTTGCCATCGACCAGCCGGTCATAGATGCGGCCGCTGTTGCACAACCCGCAATAGGTCGGCCACACCGGATGGCCGCCAACCTCGTCGGCAATCTGATGGTGGTAGTACAGCATGTTGACCGGAAAGGCTTTGTGTTCGCCGCCATGGCTTATCCCAAGGATCTGTTCCTTCATGCCAACCGTGTTGCCGGCAGCGCCTTCAAAGCGTTTCTGGGTGATGGGAAGAAACTTGAACCTGCCAACCCAATACCGATTGAACAGCCAGTAGATGAACCCCCAGAGCGCACCGATGGCAATACCGCCAGGCACCACATGCATGCGGGTTTCGGCAGGTATCATCATGAACAGGGCGATTAACAACAGAACGAACATGATCCTGAACGCCAGGATATTCGACCACATGAAATGCGCCAGATCCATTTGCCAGGAAAAGCGCTGCAAAACCGGCGGCGTGCCGTTTGCGCTCAGACCCTTGATCAGCTCAATCAGGGCCAGCCCCATACATACGATTAAGAAGTAACCTGACATCTCATGTCTCCCCGGCTTGTGTCACCAGCGACGCCTATGCGTCCTGATCGCCAACCTGCTGTTCCAGTTCTTTTGCGCATTGAATGTAGTAATGACGCGTTGGACAGTTTATCTGATCGACTGCATGATTAATGAGCACCGCCGCCTTGGCCTTTTGGGCGCGCGCAACATCTTCGCCAGCATGAATCAGCCGGTCCAGCAACTGCAGCGCCCACTGATGTTCGCCATTTGCCCTCGCCTCGTCTATTTCGCGCCACATGGCCCCGGTACCGCCAGCAAGTCTGATCATACGGCCGGCCTCATCTGCGGGAGATAGCGGGTTCAGCGATGTCGGGTTGCCGTCAAACCAGCCCATAGTGCCTACAAAGTAGGCGCGCACCGCAAACGCGACGCGCCCGTAATATTCACGAAGATGCGGCTTTTCTGCCAGCTCTGGCGGCAGCGTAACGCTATGCGCCAGCTGGTCGATCGTCAGACCGGCATCCATGCCATTGCGCGTTTCATTCACGATGTGGCGAATGGCATCGCGGTAATCGGTCAGAACCGCCCTTATGGCATCCAGTCCGAAAACCGGTTTCGTATGACCCGGTGCCAGCACTTCGGGTGCGAATTCCATCAGCTGGTCCATCGTATCGGCCCAGACGTCGAATTCACGGTAGATGGTGCCCCGAATGGCATAGAGGTTCGGGAATGACCGATAGAAATTATCGCCGCAAAACAGCACCTTCTTGTCGGCATACCAGACGACCATGTGATCAGGTGTTTCCCCCGGCGCCATGACCAGCTGCAGGTCAATGCCAGACAGGGTCAGGTCTGCTCCCTGTTCCGGGATCAGGCGGGTGGCGGGCAGTATGCCGGCGCCCATGCCCTGGAGGGGACGGTCACCCGGGCCCACACCGATGCCAATGATTTCATCCGGATATGAAAGACCGATCCCGAACTGGCGCTTGGTGCGCGCCTGCATAGCCTTGATCGCGCGCGGATGTTGCATCTTGTCGATCAGCGGATCATTCGAGTCCCTGTCGCTGGTGATCACATCCGGCTTGTCGTCGCCAGCAAACACCGACGCACCAGACACGTGGTCCCGATGCGAATGGGTCAGGATAATCGTCTTGACCGGCAGATCGGTGATCTTCCGGAATTCAGCCAGAATATTTGTCGCCGCCGCTGTCGTCTCGGTGGTGTCGATGATGATCACACCGTCATCACCAACGATCATATAGACGTTCGAGGCCGCAAAACCGAAAGCCATGTAAACATTGTCAGCAAGTTGAATGATCTCGCGGGTGAAATAGTCTGGATGTGCTTTCAGTTCAGAATGCATCGTCAGAATTCCCTGTCGTCTGGAACTTTCAGGACAACCGGCATTTCCGATGCCATGTCGCCCAAAAGTCTTGTTACTTCTTGGACCAGCCAAGATTGAGCGGGTGGGCCTTGCGTTGTTCATCAGCCGCGCCAACATGCTTGCCGGCATCCCAGCCAACAGGCTGCAGGACTTGCTGCGCAAAATCGATCGATTCCTGATCGGTCACAGTTGCAATCGTGTCATTCCAACGGTTGAGGTAACCACCTGTCGCAATGACTGCCAAAATTTCAATGATCTGAATATTGGAAAAATGCTGCCGCATTTCGACGAAATTTTCTGGCTCTACTGCGTTGGGCGTGACACCAGCTGCCATTGCAAGGCGCAGCGCCGCACGCTCCGAATCATCAAACAGGTCAGATGTCTCAAAACTCCACAGGGCCTGAATCTTTTCATCTGACACGCCGATCTGATGAAGGTGATAGGCACCATGCGACTGGCAATGCCGACACCCGCTGGCCAGACTCGCAACAGTAAAGACCAGCTGTTTGAGTTCACGAGAGACCTCGCGCTCAGGCATCGTTAGCTGGATCATCTTGTTCCAGGTTTCCCTGAGCTCAGGCCAGTGTTCCATTTCGAACTCTTGCCTGTTTTCATAGTTTGTCTCTGTCATGTCTTCCTCTTTCTATCCCATTGCTGTTGGCAATGGCACACGGTTCGCCACAGCTATTTCGAGATTCGCCAGTTTTTCGATCAAGTCAGCTTTGATGGCCGCGTGATCCGGACTGTTCCAAAGGTTCAGCATCTCGCCGGGATCAGTTTCCAGATCGAATAATTCATCTTCGCATTTGCCAAGATAGACCGACAGGCGCCATTGCTTGTGAACTATGGTGTGAACCCGCGGGCGCGCACCAAAAGCCTCCTGGGTCTTCTGGGTCTCATACTGAATATGGACCGATTCACGTCCCTCACCGCCAGCCACAGACATCACCTGGCCTTGCATGCCGATCGCACTTTCGATCCGGGCATGTTCAAGGATTGTTGACCCTATGTCGTGTGTTTGGGCCAGTTCAGAGGAACGCTTGTCATGTGCCCCTTTCGGGTCCGCCCAGATGAAAGGAACATGGGTCAGGCTGTCATATTGTTCGGCCCCTTTGAAAAGCAGCCGGTGTTCACCAAGGTGGTCGCCGTGATCCGATGTGTAGATCTGAACTGTATTGTCAGCAACGCCCGCCTCGCGCGCTGCCTGCCTGATCTGGCCGACCGCGTCATCAACCATGGCGATCATTCCGCATGTCAGTGCACGTGCCTCCTGCGCCTCTCTTTGGCTCACAGCAACAGTATGGCCCGAGGCCTGACCAAGGCTTGGATCATTCTTCCTGTCTCTTTCAGCAATTTTTACATAGTCAGGCGGATCCCAGTCATTCGCGGTGTATGCGTGCGGGACAGGCATATCCTCAGGCTTGTACATATCCCAGTATTTGCCTGGCGGCGTGAACGGATGATGCGGGTCGGGGAAAGACACCATCAGAAAAAATGGCTTCTCGTTGCCTTCCCGGCTTTTCAGGAACTCTACAGTTCGGTCCGCAATAAATCGGGTGGAATAATGCTCTTCAGGCACCTTTGTTCGAATGGCCTGCGGGCAGATATAATCGTGCGGGAACTGAACATCACGCGACTTCAGTGGCAACACGTCCGGCGCATGTTGCTTCTGGTAAAGCTCGTGGCTGCCACCCGTATTGAACCCGTGTCGCAATACAGAGACATAGTCTTCAAAGCCGTAAAAGGGCAATGGCACTTCCGGATCATCTTTTTCGTAAAAGAACTGCTTTTCGTATTGATAGGCCTCACCAGCAAGATCTGACTTGATAGCCACAGCAAGTTCCTCAGGCGGTGCAGAAAACCCGTCACGATATACCGGCGGCTCAATCTGCACAGGCCAGTCGGTGACAGTTTGCAGATGGCTTTTGCCAATGAGAGCCGTGTCGTAACCGGCCGCGCGCATCAAATCTACAAATGTGACATTGTCGTGCGTCAGCGGCACGCCGAGCGAGCGAACACCATGGCTTGAGGGCATACGGCAGGTCATCAGGCTGGCGCGGTTCGGCATGCATACGGGCGATGCGACATAGAACCGGTCATAATTGACGCCCTGCGCCGCCATGGCATCGATATTGGGCGTCTGCAAGACCGGGTGACCATTGCAACCGAGATGATCATACCGCTGTTGATCGGTGATAAACAGAATATAGCTTGGACGATCGCTCATAGCGTCTGCATTGCATGCCTTCAGGCCGCAACTCCCTTTCGTGTTCCCAGAACGTGCATGGTGATAACGCCAATGCCAGCCAGTATGGCCGGGCCGTATATTTCAACAGGTCTTGTCACCACAAGAATTGCCAGAATGATCCTGAGGCCAACTTGAAACGGGCTCAGCGCCTTGTAGTCAAAGGCTGCCATGGCACTCGACACCAGATACAAGGCCAGTGCCAGCCGTGCGATCAGGAACATCAACCAGCCAACATCGATCCTGCCATCATAGCCCGGCAGAAACAGGCCCGTGGCCGGATCAATAACCGCATGCTTGATCAGCAACAGTTCAGGATAGATTGCGAATATGAACGGGATGGTAAACATCACGATGCCGGACTTGACCGCTGAAAACCCTGTCTTCATCGGATCCGCATTGGTGATCGACGCGGCCGCAAAAGCTGCCAGCGCTACCGGCGGCGTGATGGCGGACGCCACGGCAAAATAGAAAATGAACATATGCGCTGTGAAGGTTGCCAGCCCCAGCCCGACGAGCATCGGGCCCATCAGCAGCGCAGCATTGATATAGGCTGGTACAGCCGGCATCCCCATTCCCAGCAACACTGCCAGCAACATGGTAAGGCCCAGCGCCAACAGCTGCGAGCCTGCGGAATTGGCCGAAACATCAAAAGATTTGAGGAAGGCCAACACATCGATAGCAACGAACTTCGCCAGACCGGTGAAGTTCAGTGACACGTCGATCACTGTCACGGCAAGAAACATCAGATAAAGGGTGGATATCAGCACCCCGGCCTTTGAAAGCGCATCAAGGATCTTGCGTGGTCGGGCACGAAATTCCTTGTCGAGGAACATCAGCCCCAGAAGCAGCATGACAGCCCACCAGCCGGCGGCACTGGCATCACCGGCACCGTTCTGCACCAGCTCAACAATCCACGGCAGCGACTGGATCATGCAGGCATCGCCATTCCGTTCAACCACAGCCCCCAGAAACACCGATATCCAGCTACAGCCAACAGCATCTTTTGGCGTTAGCAGCAATATCAGAACCAGCAAAACCGGCCCGAAAATCTGCATCAGCTGCAGACGGTCCTGACCGGTCAGCCGCATGTCATCTGTCAGCTCGCCAACCGCCTCGATATTCTGCTTTCTGGCCTGAAAAATCACCGACAGGAAAAGGCAGAAGAAATAGAAGGCCGCCGGGATCGCTGCCGCAATGATGATTTGGCGATACGGCACCCCGGTCAGCGAAGCCATGATGAAGGCAGCTACGCCCATGATCGGCGGCATGATTGAACCACCAGACGAGGCCGCAGCCTCGACACCGCCAGCAAACACCTTGGAAAAGCCCCGCTTCAACATCATCGGGATGGTCAGAACACCCGTCGACAGCACGTTGACAACAGGCCCGCCCGTGATGGTGCCAAACATGGCGGACGACACAACCGCTGCATGCGCCGGACCACCGCGCATATTGCGGGTCACCGAAAAGGCCAGCTTGATCAGGGCCTGACCACCTGCACAGCGACCAAACAAAGCGCCAAGAATGATGTAGGGAAATACCAGCAGCATCAGAATATTGATGAAACGACCAAGCAGGCCCGCCGTATTGTTGACCAGCGCATCGCGCACGAATTCACGCCCCGATGTCAGGCTGCGTACCTCTTCACTGCTGAGGATTGTCACAAGATATTTGTTTTGCCCGTCAGCACCAAACACATACCAGTTCATCACGGTCAGGAATGTGTAGGAGGCGATCATGATCGATATAAGAACCAGCGGCAGGCCCCATACCTTGATGTTGTAGCCCAGAAAAACCAGTACCGAGCCAAACAGGATCAGCGGCAACCATCCGCCCGTATTGTTCAGGCATGATGGATCATCTGCCGTTTCAGGAACGGGAAGCCCCATCAATTCAGAATATTCGACTTCTGATTGCAGCGCTTCTGCGATCAGCCGCGCACGGTCACCGGTTATCACATCCAGCAAACATACAGCTTCCAGCTCGACAAGATAGGTCCCTGAGATAATCAGGCCGGCAAGCACCAGAGCCACGTCGAGAAACAGGCCAAAGCGCCGTCTCAATACCGATTTCTCGCGCCAGGCGCGCCAAATCGAGTGCGACAGCGCGACAATGATCATCATCCAGACAAAAACAATCGGATAAAGCCACTCTGTCGGAAACCGCCTGATCTTGAAGAAATCCAGACCGGTTGCAGACCGCCAAAGGCCATCCCAGCCCGGAATTGCAGGCGTGACATTTATCAGCCCGACAATGACAAGAGTAACGCCAAGCCAGTATACAACCGGCCCCGGGCGCGCGCCGCTCTGGTCTGAGACTTTGTTGTCGGAATTCATGATGACGTGCTCACCCGCATATGAGGAAAACAGAAAAATCTGTCAGGCAGCCATTTCTGGCTGCCCGCAAAGTTTTGCCCGCAAAGTTTTGATGAAACGGTTGTTATGGCTTCGCACAGTCTGCGATCTTGTGGCCTGCCTCTTCCCAGGCACGAACGGCACCAGGATGAAACTTGACAGGGTTCGGGCCGCAAAGACCAGCCACTTTCGGGTCCACAATGCCGTAATTCAGCGTCGACAGAAACGGAGCAATCGCCTGGATTGTCTCAAGATTGTCAATGTGGGCCTTGGTCAGCTGATAGGCCATCTCCTCATCCATGCTCTTGTTGACCATGTCACCGCCAGTGACCGCCATGCCACGGAACGTGCCGTCTTCAGAGGCAATGGTCCAATCGCTGCCCATCTTGGACTGGATAAATGACACGGGAGCCACATATGCACCTGAGCCCGGCTTGTTCAGCAGCTTCTGCGCAGCATCGGATTCGAACTTGTCTTTTGGCATCGACCACATGGTCATCGCACCAGCGGCAATATTTCTTGTCTCACGTGGACCGGGGAAATGCACAGTCAGAACGGCTGCATCAGCTGTACCATCTACGATTGCAGCAGATGCCTGGTTCCAGTTGACGGTTACCGACTCATAATCCTGGCCGTGCTTCGCGCCGCCAAAGAACTGTGCCAGTGCCCGCGAGTTGCCGGTAGCAGCGCCACGCGGTGGCCCGTTGAGTATCTTGCGGCCCTTAAGGTCATCCCAACCCGAAATGCCCTTTGCGTTGTAGGCATACATGGTAAAAATCGCCAGCGTGTAGGGATACAGCAGCTGAATATTCGTACCCAGCTCGGCACCCTTCTCCTTACCCAGTTTTGCATAGGGGCCAGCCCCCTTTGTCATCAGGAAAGGCAGAATGAACGGGCCGTTGGCAATGTCGATCTTACCTTCTGCAAGCTCTTTCAGATAGTTGGTTGCAACCTTGCCTTCCGACAATTGAATATTCGCAACATCACGGTCGGCGGCATATTCAACCAGGGCGGTTGCCGTAAGCGCAACCGGCGTCCCGCTGCCTGCCGTGTGCATTGTCAGGTTTACCTGCGCAGTTGCAGCCGTGGTCACAAATGTTGCAGCGGTTGCCAGTACCGCGACTTTTTTCAGTCGATTGATCAATTTTTCCTCCATTGACTGAGTTAAGTACCATTTGTTGGTACTTCTTTTTCTTGGCACCCAGCCTCAAGAGGATATTTTCATTTGTAAATAGAAATTATTTGGCCTTCTATTCATATTAGAATAGATATTTGGGCATCTGAACCGACGCTATGCAGGCAAACATGACCTCTACACTTGATCCAAAACTGCTTTTTCACCTTCACATGATTTTCGAAACCGGGTCACTGTCCGGCGCAGCAGAACTCCTGGCGGTCTCGCAGCCAACCCTGTCCCGCAACGTTTCCGGTCTGGAGGCGAAAGTTGGACGCAAGCTGATGGTGCGTGGTCGGAATGGAGCGATCCTCACCGAAGCAGGCATTCTTCTGGCCAAACAGGGCGGACGCATCGGCGCCGATCTGAAGCAGGCTGAGGACGTGCTGAATTCAATAAGAAATGATAGTCCCCCTACCATCAGGATTGGCGTGGGCCCGTTATTGGCATCAGCAGCAATGAATGATTTTGTAACCAGTGAACTGCAAAACAGGCGCATACAGAGCTTTCACTACCAGATAGGCTCTGCGCGCCAGCTTATCGGTGACCTTGTTCACGGCAGGCTCGATATTGCAATCATGACCACACCTAACGACATGCGCATCGACAATCTGCGCAGCCAAAGTGTGATCAGCGATCACATCGGCCTTTTTGCTGGCCCGTTGTCACACCTCATTGGACACCAAAACCCACTTGCTTCAGGCGAATTGGCAAGAGCAACATGGCTCGCGATTGATGCCGCCTTTGGCGCAACATCATCACATGAGAACATGCTTAAACATTTTGGGTTGCCGCCCGTTGTTCCGACCATCCAGTTCGATATGAATATCGAAGGGCTGGTCAATGCACTAACCGGCTCGGACGCTTTGTGTTTCCTGCCAGCTCGACTTGCACGCTTGTTGACGGCAGGAAGTGGAGTAGAGGAAATACCGCTGGGATTGCCAATAGAAGCGCGCCGCCTCTCTATCTGGCATCCCGCTGATGCCGATCTCAACCACCGCTTGAACGAAACAATCAAGAAATGTCGTGCATTCCTGATTGATCGTCTTGATAAAGGCCAGGGCCAGTGGAAAGCAGGATAGGACACGCCATGCCGCATGCGTTACCGGCACATGCGTGTCCTTTGCAAAATGCGTCCCTAGCGCGGGTGCATTTCTATTCGATGGCCCCGACTTCGCGGTAATATTTTTCCGCACCCGGGTGCAAGGTAATCATGCCCTGCTTTTGTGCCGCGTATTTGACGTCAAGCGCCTTTGCCCACGGCGCAGTAGATGTGACCTTGTCCAAATTGTCCCAGAACGCTTTCGTCATGCGATAAACCAGTTCTTCCGGAAGGTTGGCATTAATGCCAATTCCAACCGCTGTATTGCTTGAGGTTACTGGCCCGTCATTGACCTGGTTCTTGTAGGAACCAGCCGGAATTTCATCCATATACCGGAAAGGCCCAAGGAACTCAGCAGCGCCGCTGGTGTCTTCCGGGCCAATAAAGCGGACGCTTTCGGTCTCGGTGAATTGCAGGAACGGGCCGCATGGATCAAGGCAGCCATTGACGTAAACGTCGACCGACCCATCCAGAAACGCCTGAAATCCGGTGGTCCAATTGGCGTCTATAGCCTCATAGTCACCCGCCTTGGCGTCCAGCCCGGTTGTGCTTTTGATCCAGCCATACGCGTGGTTCCATGCACCGCCACCGGTTGGCCCAAGAAAGACTGACGCACCCTCGATGTCATCAAGCACCATGATATCGGAATCGCCGCGAACAGCGTAATGGTACTGACCATAGGGAAACCACATCAACAGCTGCAGATCTTCGGCCAAAGCCGGAGACTCAGGTGTCTTTGCATACATGCGCTTGCCGGTCTTCATCAGGTTGTAGACAACAGGAGATGTCATCGACATATCCAGATTGCCGCGGCCAACTTCCAGCATATGCGCGGTAGCGGCACCACCAGCGGCAACCTCGATGTTCACATCGTCAAGCTCGGACGAGACGATATTGGCAAAGGTAGCCATCGTGATCGCCTGCGAAAGATTCGCCGGCAGTGTCGCCATTTTCAGATCAGCTGCCTGGGCAGTCGAACTGATCACCACCGCGGTTGCGGCTAGACATAATAGTTTCTTCATCATTTCCACTCCTTTTTTTGTTTTGGGCCGACGATAGATTCACATTTTTGCCAGCACGACGGTGCTGATAAATAATTACGACAGCCACCAAAGTTGCCGGGCCCGCAATTTGCGGATCAGGCACCAATAGTCCAAAACCGGTTACAAGGCGCAGCACACGCTGCCACCCTGGCAGCGCTACTTTCTCGAAACCGGCAATTGCGGATGCCAGAAGCCACATCGCTAGGCAGAATGCGAACCATATCCAGCCATAGTCGATCCAGCTAACCGTCGATATATCAATCATCGACGGGCTGGATATGGGATCTCCGGACATCCATTCGAAAACAACCTGCAGCTTGTAGAGAACGGCGGGGTGGTAGACGAATACAAATGGGATAATAAAACCGCCAAGCGCAAGGCGTGATGCCTGCCAGCCAGTTTCGATAGGATTTGCCTTGGCGATCGGCGCCGCAGCGAATGCGGCCAGCGCGACAGGCGGTGTCACGGTCGATATCACAGCAAAAAAGACAACGAACAGATGCAGGGATAATGGTGCCAGTTCCACCGTGTCGATCCCTGAGGACAGTGCGATCACGATCACAAAATAAGTCGCGCCGGGCGGCAGTCCCATCCCCAGAATGATCGCGCCCAGCGCCACGACAACAAGCACGAAGAAGAGCGGCCCGTTGGCAAGCTCGGTCAGGAACAAGGCCAGCCTGCCATTGAATCCCGACACATTCAGCAGGCCAATGACCAGTCCGATGGTTGCCACAATAATCAGGATTTGCGATGCCACCTGTCCGGCCTCGGCAAAGCTGGCCAGCACTCTTCGCCAGTTGCGATAGTCGGGAAACAGCACCAACGCGCTTGCCAGCGCGGCAACGAACCCCAAAAATCCGGCGCGGGTAATGGAAGGCTGCGTAATCAGGAAGTAGATTAATACACAAAGCGGGATGATGAAGATCAGTGTCTGCCACTTTTCGGTCTTTGTAAGCGCAGGCCGCTGATCTGGCGGCAGACTGCCGATGCCCTGCTTTCGCGCCTCCAGAAACACCGTCATGAACACACCGATGTAATAGAAGATTGCAGGCGTAACTGCAGCCATCATGATGTAGCGGTAATCAAGTCCGATCTCTGCCGCGACGAAGAAGGCGACCACCCCCATCACTGGCGGAACAATCTGGCCGCCCGTTGATGCCGCAGCCTCGACAGCACCAGCGAAGGGCGCGCGAAAGCCAGCCTTCTTGATGACCGGAATTGTCATCACGCCCGTTGAAACAACATTCGAGAGCGCCGCACCCGACATGGTGCCGAACATGGCAGAGCTGGCCACCGCAGCATGGGCAGCGCCGCCTGTAAGACCGCCTGTCAAACGGTTGGCGATTTTCATCAGCAACGTGCCCGCGCCACACGACATCATCACCGCACCAAACACGATGAAGATCAGAACATTGCGCGACACGACCTGCAGCGGCGCACCGAAAACACCGCCCGTGTCGACCCAAAATGCCTGCGTGATGAAATGAAAATTCTGCCCGAATGTGTCCTTTGAAGCACCGCCACCAAACACGGGAACAGCTTCGGGTATGAACCCCTTCAAAAACAGATAGGCGATCCAGAACAACGTGAAGCCGACAATGAAGTTGCCAAAATATCGCCGCGTCAGCAGCAGGGTGATGCCCATCGCGACCGGGAATATCAGATAGTCAAACATCGAAGGTTCATGGATGAAGGAATTGTCCCTCATCCAGACGGTAACGATCCAGTAGCCAAAACTCGACAGCGACAGAACCGCGATTGAGACATTCAATCTGCGGTTCTCATCTCGCCTTACATGGTTCAGCGTGACGATCAGCAAGGAGGCCAACAAGGGGCCACCAAGAAAAATCGCCGTCTTCGAAAATACATTTGTTTTCAGAAACTGCAGGCTGGCGCCGAAAATCCCCTCCCGATAAGCAAGGCGCTGCTCTCTTCGAGAGAGCTCCTCAAACTCCGGGGTGATGATCGGTGTGATCCACCTGACAAATTCCTGCAAGAGTGACTGCGAAGCAAAAAGCAGTACGAGCAGCGTGAATAAGATGCTCAGCCAATATGCAGAATGTCCGCTGACGCGCATCATCCAGCTTGAATTGCTGTTGCTCTGCAATGGCGCATTTTCGTCAGCCAAAATTAAGGCTCACTCTCAACAGCTGGATGATTGGCACTCTGCACAAAATAACGACCTACAGGCTCAAAACGCATTGGAGCAACAAGATTGGCGACAAGCTGGCCAGCAATCAAGGCTTTTCCCGTGGCCGGCATGGCAGAACGCAGGCGCGTCACCCGCTATGCCGGCTTTAGTCCACGCAGAACACGCCGCGCCGCATGCACCAGCGGGTCATGCGTATCCTTTAGAATCTGCACACGATCAAACCGGTCAGGGTCGCTGTTCACAGCCTCACGCAGCGCGGTGCCAAAAACCATCCGCAGCTCGGTGCCGATATTGAACTTGCAGATGGCGGATTCGCGGGCCAGCGCTGTGCGTTGCGCATCTGGCACCCCTGACCCCCCGTGGATAACCAGCGGTATGTCGCTCAGCGCTTCGATCGCGCGAATACGGGCTACATCCAGACCACCTTCGCGGTTTTGCTGCAGATGCACATTGCCAACCGATACCGCCACCGCATCAACACCTGTTTCCTGTGCAAAGCGGGCCGCATCCTGCGGGTCGGTTCCAGCCGAACTTTCACCACCGGAATAGCCGACAAAGCCGATCTCGCCTTCGCAGGAAATGCCATATGCATGCGCCAATTCGGCAATCTGCGCAGTTTCGTCGATATTCTGGTTCAGCGGCTTGCGCGATCCGTCATACATCAGCGAGGTGAAACCGCAATCCAGCGCCATCCGGCATTCATCAAGCGTATAACCGTGATCAAGATGCGCCACGACCGGTACCGGTGCGGCCTCTGCCAAATGCTGGAACATCTTGCCAAGGACAGGCAGCGGGGTATGCGCCCGGCAGGCCGGTCCTGCTTGCAGGATCACCGGGACATTCTCGGCCTCGGCAGCCGCGACATAGGCCCTCATATCCTCCCAGCCAAGGGCGACAAGCCCGGCCACCGCATAGCCACCGGACAGCGCCGGTTGCAGAACATCGGACAGGGTCACAAGGCTCATTTGAATTTCGCAATCATGTCCTTGATGCCGGGGATGGTTTCAATCTGATAGGCATGCGTGGGTTGGAAAAACTGCACGAGCGAACGCTGCGTCAGCCCGCCAAGTATGGTGAAGTAATACATCTCATAGCCCGGCATCACACAGCATGGGTGATATCCATTATCAATACAGATCGTTGACCCGTCGACGATGTGATAGGCATCCCCCGGCGCGCCATCCTCGCGCTGCAGCATCTGCAATCCGGACCCCCAGTTCGGCTTGAAACGGAAATTATAGGTCTCGTCATGCCGGCTTTCGTCGGGCAACCGGTCTGTATCATGCTTGTGGCTGGGAAACCCGGACCAGCCGCCAGCCCCGACGGTGAACAGCTCGCTGACCAGCAGTCGTCCCACCTTGTCATGCTGTTTCTGTCCAAGGATATGCTTGATCTTGCGATGCGTCTTGGTGTCATCGGACCCGTATTGAACAAGATCATGTTCCCGCACATCGAACGGTTCCAGAACCTTGTCGTATTTTGCCCCGGCGATGAATGTTTCGGTTTCATCCGACACACAGATGATCGTGACTTTTGCGCCAACCGGCACATAAACACCCTCCGGCTCACCGTCCCAGACATCCACGCCGCGATTGCCAAGTTTGGCGAAAGTCATCCCTTCAACCTCGACATCGACACTGCCGGTGGCCGGCACGATACATGTCTCATATCCCGGCACCTGATATTCAAACGCCTGCCCCTGCTTCAGCTTGATGATATTGAAGTAATTCAGCGGAACCGTTGCATTGTCAGCATCAACAATGGCTTTGTTCTGGTTGTCATAAGGGGCGATATGCATGGGTCTGTCTCCGTTCAGCGCGATGCCATTGGCCTTGTCTTCATAAACGCGTCGATCTCGGCATTGTCCGGCAAGGCACTGGCACATCCCCGCCGCGACACGGTAATGGCCGCTGCCGCCGCGCCGCGGGTGACCGCTGCCGCAATTTCGTCGCCACCAGCAAGGGCAGCGACCAGCGTGCCAAGAAAGGCATCGCCCGATCCAAAAGGTTTCAGCGGCGTCACGCGAAAGATGCCGACATGTGTTGACGACGAGGCATCCAGAATATCACATCCACCCTCGCCCATCTTGTAGAGAGTGAGACCGCCTTCACGTGCCAGCTGAACAGCCAGATCATGACCACCAGCACCGCCTGCAATCAGATCGAATTCTTCATCATTGCCAACCGGCATATCAACCTGCCGCGCCGCTGCCAGCAGAATTCTGCGCGCCTCATCCACGGACTGCCAGGCCTGCGGCCGATAATCCAGATCAAGGATCACCGGACAATCCGCCTGCCTGGCCCGTTCCAGCAGCCGCTGGCAGGCAGTACGCGACGGTTCACGCGACAGCGCGGTTCCGGTGATGATGATGACGCCTATGGCGTGAAGATCGATCACATCCACCTGATCGGCTGTTATCGCCAGATCGGCAGCATCATTGCGATAGATCACCACATTCGGGTGATCTGTCGTGCTTTCGGCAACGGCAAGGGATGTACGTTCCAGCCCGCTGGTGCGCAGGCACAATTCAGTGTCGACCCCGTACCCAGCGAGTTTGCGGGCAACAAAGCGTCCAATCCCGTCATCCGATAGCGCCGCCAGCAGCATGACTTGGCTCTGCTGTTTTGCCAGTGCCACGGCAATATTGCCAGCCGACCCGCCAACATCTGTCACCAGCTCGTCAGCATCCTCAATGCGGATGCCATCTGGCACCGGATACAGATCCATCCCCGCCCGTCCGACAACCAGCACAGCGCGTCCGGCCATACGGCTTGAGATGCGGCCTGAGATGCTGCCTGAAACGCGTCCGGAGATGGAGCCTGTATCTGACATCAGGCAAGACTATAGCCAGCGTCATGCAATGCCTGATGCAGCTTGCCATAGCCCATCTTGGCATATTGCAGCGGGTTGGCCTTTGCCGGGTCCTGTTCCGCCTCGATAATCACCCAGCCTTCATAGCCGTTATCAAAAAGACGCTTCATGATATCGTCATAGTCGATCATGCCATCGCCCGGCACGGTAAACACACCTTTCAGCACACAATCAAGAAAGCTCTCGGCATCACGGTCGATGCTGGCCAGCACATCGGCACGGATATCCTTGGTGTGAAAATGGTTGATCCGGCTGCCATGTTTGGCAATCACCGCCGCATTGTCTCCGCCAGCAAAAACAAGATGGCCTGTATCCAAAAGCAGTCCGACCGCCTCGCCAGTGGCCTTCATCACCGCATCAAGCTCGGCCTCGGTCTCGACCGCTGTGCCCATATGATGATGGAACGTCAGCGGTACACCTTCATCAGCGCAATGTTCTGCCAGTGCTGTCAGACGTCTGCCATAGGCGGCGACATCAAATTCCGCCAGCTTAGGACGGCTCGACAGCGGTCTTTCCTGACGATTCTGCACGGTGTTAAAGGTCTCGCCATAGACAATCACCGAGGCACCGACCTGTTTGAACAGTGCCAGCTGGTCAGCAATCTGCGCCAGCTCGGAGTCCAGATCATTGTTGATCAGCGTGCCGCTGTACCATCCCGAGACAAGCGCCAGATCGTGCGTGGCCAGAACAGTGGCCAGCGCGTCCGGATCCTTTGGAAATTTGCCACCGGTCTCGGTGCCGACAAAGCCGGCTTCACTGGTTTCAGACAGGCAGGTTTCCAGCGATGTGTCACCGCCAAGCTGGGGCAGATCGTCATTCGACCAGGAAATGGGAGACATCCCAAGGCGAAGTTTCATAAAGACAAACCTTTCAAAATACAGCTGTTCCAGGCCAACGGGTCATCAGGCCTTCCGGCCTTCGGCATTGCCGGCCTCACTGTCCTCAAGCAATTCCGGATAGCGAAGATCAAGGCCCAGAAGCTGGTGAAGTTCTGGCGTTGCCGAATCACGCACCGCTGCGTCTACAGACCGGTCCAGCGCTTCCATCGGCTTGACGAATTTCGGCAGATACTGGCCAAGCACTGATGTGCGCTCACCGCTGCTGTTGTTCGGCATTGAACAGTGCCAGATCATCCCGACAAACAGCAGCAGACTGCCTGGCGGACAAGTCAGTTGGATATGTTCATCATGGAACGTCTCTTTTGACGGATAGAGACCGCGCGTCTGTGATCCCGGCACAACCGCGGTTGCACCATTTTCGGCAGTGAATTCATGAAGGCTGATCAATGACTGGCAATTCATATGGAAACCGGCATTGATGCCTGCCGGAAATTCATCAGGGTCATGAAGGTCCCAATACGGATAATCAATATGCGGTTCCTGCCCAGGCGCACCCGGCAACAGACGGTTGGCAGCAAATGAGCCCAGAATGAACTGGCGTCCAAGGATTTTGCCAAACACCTTCATCACCAACGGGTGCTGTACCATATCGACAAAGACCTGGCCTTTGTTCAGCAGGTTCCAGACGCGGCGTTGCAGATGGATCTTGTCAGCATGTTCGCCGTGGAAATGTGTTGCCGCCTGCGCCGCGTCCGAATGCGCGTTGATGATGCGGTTTGCCGCAGTCACCTCATCAACCGTGAACACGCTTTCGGCAAGATAATAGCCCGGCCCGTTCAACAGCGCTTCGACAGCCTCTTCGGCAAGATTGTCCCAGTTATTCGACATATCGTTCATGACAGCATCCATTCATGTGCCGGATCGTTTTTGAATTTCCAGATGCGCTTTGGCCCTGCCATGACGTTGAGATAATAGCTCTCATAGCCATGCGGTGCGCCAACCGGGTGGTAGCCGCGCGGCACCAGTACCACCGTCCGGTCTTCGGCGGCCATGGTTTCGTCCAAATCGCGGCTGTCGTCATAAACCCGGTGCAGAACATATCCCTGTGACGGATTTATGCGGTGGTAATAGGTTTCCTCAAGATAGGATTCTTCGGGAAGATTGTCAGTGTCATGCTTGTGTGGCGGATAGGATGACCAGTTGCCTGCAGGTGTGATCACCTCCACCACCAGCAGGCTGTCGGCGGGCTCGGTCTCGGGCAGGATGTTGCACACATGGCGCACATTGGTGCCCGTGCCACGGGTCTCCATCGGCATGTTTTGATCGCCAATCAGGCGCGGCGGCAACGTTCCACCGGTTCCAGGTGCACGGCACACTGCAATCTCGGCATCGCTCCCCGCTTCAACGCGCCAGCCGGTATTCATCGGCACATAAACAGCCTGCGGCGGCACCCGGTCGAACACCGAGGCACGCCCCTGCAGCATACCGGTATCCAGATCACCAGCGATGATACGGGCACTGCCTGACAGCAACACCAGACAGACCTCATCACCAGTGCCGTCAACCGCAATGCTGGTTCCGGCGGAAATGTCATGCAGACCAAAGCCGACATAAGACCATCCAGCCGAGGCCGGTGTCACGTCATGCACTACGCCCGTGCTGTCAAGGTTTGGCTGAACAAGCAGTTTCGACATGATCACTCTCCCAACTGGCGTTCCTTGCCATCCCGCCACCCTTCATAGGCGGCGGCCACCTCGGCACGTTCGGACACGGCGGGAACACCAACTTCCCACCAGGCGCCACCCGCCGCCGTCGATATGGCGGGGTCTGTATCAATGACAATCACATCAACGCCCTTTCGGGTGATGGCATGGCGCGTCATCTCCTCCAGCTCGGTGACGGAACCGGCCTTTTGTGCCCGCGCGCCCATCGCGGCGGCATGCCCGACAAAATCAATGTCTGGCAACACCTGATGATGCGAATCAACGAACATATTGTTGAACGCCGCCCCACCAGTGCCGGCCTGCAGCCTGTTGATACAACCGAAACCGCGATTATCCGTGATAATCAGCGTCATATTGCTGCCCATCATCACAGCAGTGGCCAGCTCGGCATTCAGCATCAGATAGGATCCGTCTCCGGCAAAGATCACATTCGGGCGATCCGGCGCCGCCATATCGACACCGATCCCGGCTGCCACCTCATATCCCATGCAGGAAAAGCCGTATTCCATATGGTAACCGTCAACGGCACCGACTTGCCACAGCTTGTGAAGTTCACCCGGCATTGACCCGGCTGCACCGACGACAATCGTCTCGGCCGGACAGGCCCGGTTGACCGCACCGATCACCTGCGAATCAGACGGCAATGCATTGCTGTCAGCAGGCGCGCTGCACACGGCATCCACATCTTTCATCCAGCCATTCCATTCGGTGCTGATCTCGCTGCGATAGGCGTTGGCCGTGGTATAATCCTGCAGGCCCGCGGCAAGCGCCTCAATCCCGCGCAAGGCATCCGCCATCAAGGGCATTGCACGATGCTTCACCAGATCATGCGGCTGGACATTCAGCGCAATCACCCGACCACCGATCAGGCTGTTCGATGCGGTGGTGAAGTCCTGCAATCTGCTGCCAACGGCCAGCACAACATCGGCACTGGCGGCCAGATTATTGGCGGCCGATGCGCCAGTCACACCCAACGAGCCAACATACATCTCATCCGCTTCGACAAGCGCAGACTTGCCTGCCTGCGTTGCTGCCACCGGAATGCCTGCGCCAGCCGCAAAATCTGCCAGCGCTGCTGCCGCACCGGAATAGCGCACACCACCACCGGCGATGATCAGCGGGCGCCTCGCATCTTTCAGGCAGGCAATCGCACGCGCCAGTTCGGCATCATCAGGGGCGATCCGGCGCATGCGCCAGACACGCGGCGCAAAGAAATGCTCGGGATAGTCCCACGCCTCGGCCTGTACATCCTGACACAGCCCCAGCGTAACCGGCCCGCAGTCTGCCGGATCGGTCAGCACCGACATGGCCTTTGGCAACGCCTGCAAAAGCTGTTCCGGACGGGTGATCCGGTCAAAGTAGCGCGAAACCGGGCGCAGCGTGTCATTCGCCGACACGGTGCCATCGGCAAAGCTTTCGACCTGTTGCAGAACAGGATCAGGCGCACGGGTGGCGAAAACATCACCAGGCAACAGCAGAACTGGCAGGCGGTTCACATGCGCGAGCGCTGCTGCCGTTGCCAGATTGGTCGCCCCGGGCCCGATTGAAGTGGTAACAGCCATCATCCGCCGGCGCTGTTTCTGCTTGGCATAGGCGATGGCGATATGTGCCATGCCCTGTTCATTATGGCCGCGGAAGGTTGGCAACTCATCGCGAACACCGTAAAGGGCCTCGCCAAGACCAGCCACATTGCCGTGTCCAAAGATCGCCCAGACCCCTGCAAAGGCGGGCTCAGTGCTGCCATCCAGCTGTTCGATGCTTTGCGCGGCCATCCAGCGGGTCAGCGCCTGGGCCATGGTGAGGCGAACGGTAGCCATATGTGTCTCCTGCCTTGCTTGTTACCGGTCAGACGCAGCGTTGTCCCATGCCGCTATCAGCCGTTCAAAGACGGCCCACATCATATCCTGCGCCGTCTGATCATCAATCTTGTCGGCAAACCATTGCTGCGCCGCTTCACTGAAAATCGTCCGCCCTATTGCAAAGCCGCGCACCAGCGGTTCAGCCCGCGCAACGCCCAGCACACGGCCCAGCTGTTCATCGGGCATTTCCTTGCCCAGAACGATAATGCCCTGTACATGCGGATCATTGGCCCGGACAATGTCACCAGCACCGGTCCAGAATCCGCCATCATCAACCGGCTCCAGCTTCCACCAGTCCGGCGCAACGCCCAAGTCATAAAAACGCTGCATCAGCGCCAGAACCTGTGACGGCACGGCCGACTTGTCACGATTGCCGGTGATAATCTCGAACAGCAATTCATGACCGGTCTGACGGCAGGCATCTGCCAGTCTGACAATCTCGGCCTCATGATAGGCGATCACATCCGGCTGATCATCTGTTCTCACAGGTGCCAGCACCTTGACGCAGTGATTGGCCGGCCATTCGGCAAGCCGGCTGCCAAGATCAGGCCCGTCTTCAAATGCCAGCGGAAAGACCCCTGACTGCTCAATCGGACGGCCAATCCAGAGGTCATGATCCGATGCCGCATGAAGCGCCGTGCGACCAAGCCTGTCATCAACAAGCAACCCAACACCCTGATGCCTGTCGCTGCTGCGTGTCGCCGCGCCAAGTGCGATCATCTTGAAGTGATCGATATCCGCTTCGGACTTGCCATTGGCCTGTGCCATGTCGACAAACTGGCTGCGATGGTCAAAAGCAAAGGCCAACAGCCGGTCATGCTTGCGCCGGCGCGTTGTGGCCCAGTGAATCTGTTCCAGCGCGTTGTCCTTGCGAAGTGCGAAATGTTCGCTTCCCGTCTCGATCATGTGGCGCAGTTCAACCTGCGATGGGTAAGACGGTGCGCAGCCATGCCGCGATACCGCCAGCGCACCGCAGATATTGGCATATAATGCGCAGTCGGCAGCCGGTTCATCACGCAGCCATCCCGACAGGAAGCCGGCCATAAACCCGTCGCCCGCCCCCAGCACATTGAACACCTCGATCTCGCGCACTGGCGAAGCGACACCGCTGTCCCAGCCGTCGATTGCATCTTCAAACACAACACAGCCAAGTGGCCCGCGTTTACAGACAAGAGTGGCATCGGTGATCGAACGCGCCGCCCGCAAGGCAGCAAGGGTATCAGTGGTACCCCCGGCAATATGCCATTCCTCTTCGGTGCCAACGATCAGATCACAATGGGGAAGCACCGTCTGGATATGTGCTGTTACGCGCTGGCTTTCGGCAAAGCGGCTTTCACCATCGGCATGACCGCCAAGCGCCCACAGGTTCGGCCGGTAATCAATATCGAACGCCACCTTGCGGCCATGCGCACGGGCCAGTTTCATCGCGGCGAAGCTGGCTGCCGCCACCCGGTCAGTGCTGAAATGCGTTCCCGTGACCAGAACAGCGCGCGCAGAAGCGATGAAGTCGGCACTGATATCTGCCTCGCAGATCGCCATATCGGCACAGTTTTCACGATAGAAAATCAGCGGAAACTGTTCGGCATCGCGGATGCCAAGCAATACCAGCGCCGTCAGCCGTTCATCATCGGTAATGACATGGCTGGTATCAACGCTCTCATCCGCCAGTGTTTCGCGAATGAACCTGCCCATATGCTCATCACCAACGCGCGTGATGAGCGCTGATTTCAGCCCAAGCCTGGCACAACCAATGCTGATATTGGTGGGGCTGCCACCGATATATTTTGAAAAGCTGGACATGTCTTCAAGCCGGCCGCCAACCTGGCCACCATAGAGATCGACCGACGAACGACCGATACAAATCACATCCAGCACCGGATCACCTACTGTCATAACCACGATTCCTGAATGCGAGGTCGCTTTTGCGCGCTTCCTTGCGATGTCGTCCGGCCTCGATGGCAAGATACAATGCAAGGCTCATTGTCGCCGACAAGGACCGGAAGCCGGCAAACTGATCTTCGGAATAGAGAAGGCTGACCGGCCCATAGATCGGACTGACTTCGGTATCGGTCAGACAGACACACGGTATGCCAGCGGCCCGCGCCTGAATTACCGTCGCCGACGTGGCTTGAGAATAGGGCCGGAAACTGGTGGCAATCAGGACATCGTCAGGGCGCATCAGATCCACATATTTGCCAACCTGATCAAGATTTGACACCAGTGCATGGCTGACCATTCCCAAGCCGGTAAACAGATACTGGAAATAGGATTGTACAGCCACTGTCCGCCCCGAACCGGCAAGCCAGATCGTGTTGGCTGAAGCCAGCATCCGCACCGCCTCATCCATCAATTCAGCATCAACGCTCGCTTCAAGGTCGGTGGCTGATTGCACCGCGGATTGGGTGATGGCGCGCAACACATCGGCCGGGCCAACATCATCAATGCCTTCCAGGCGCGAGCTGTAACCAACCGAATTGCTGCGCAGGTGATCGCGGTACAGTCGCTGCAATTCACTGAAGCCGCTGAACCCGAAATGCTGTGAAAAACGCACAAGTGTCGATGGGTGCGTACCGATCTGGTGCGCCAGTTCGGTGATTGAATCCAGCGCCACACGATCAGGAAACTGCTGGGTATAGTCGGCAATCTGCTGAAGCTTGCGCGGCAGAGTGGCGTGTGATGCACGCACCTCGGCAACAAAAGCCGAAATATCAGTCAATGCCTCAAGTCTTGTTATCTTTGAGCTCACAACCGCTGCACTCTGAAATCACGTGGATGTATTCTGGAATTCGGACTCCAGCTCGGCAAGCTCGGCTCCTCCCGCCATCAACGCGCGCAAATTGTCCATATCAATCTCGTCCCTATCGCCGTCAGCCAGCACTCGTCCCCGATTGAGGAAGGTATAGCGGTCCCCGATCAACCGCGCATGCATATCATTATGGGTGATGAAGATGATTGCGATCTCGTTCATCTCGCGCACCTGATTGACAGTACGCAGCACTTCAAGCTGTTGCTTCTGACCAAGGGCCGATGTCGGCTCATCAAGGATCAGGACTTTGGCGCCGAAATAAATGGCGCGCGCAATCGCAAGTGTTTGCCGCTGGCCGCCAGACATGGTGCCGATGGGCTGGGTCGGATCAGCCACATCGATGCCAAGCTTGGCCATTTCGGTGCGCGTGATCTCGTTCATGCGGTTCATGTCAAGAAACACACCCTTGCTAATCTCGCGCCCCAGAAAGAAATTGCGGGTCACACTCATCAGCGGCTGCAATGCCAGGTCCTGATAGACCGTGCCGATACCCGAAACAGCAGCATCACGCGGTGTCTTGAAGGTGGTTGGTATTCCGTCGATCAGAATGTCCCCTTCATCAGGTATATGAACCCCCGACAAGACCTTGATCAGCGTGGACTTGCCAGCACCGTTATCCCCGAGAAGGGCCGTGACCTGACCCTTGTGGGCCTCGAACGACACATCCTTCAGGGCGATGATGTTACCAAAGAACTTGGAAACACCCTTGAGCTGGATGGTCGGCGTAGTTGTCTGCTGTGCCATGGCTATCCCTTCAAGACCCGATTGCGCAGGAACTGGTTCAGGAAGGCGGCGCCAAGAATAAGCAGCCCCAGCATCACCCGGAACATATTGTTGTCGATAAAGGGCACAAAATTGATCCCGCGACTGGCAATGGCGAAAATGAACGCCCCCAATACGGCACCGATGACCGAGCCATATCCGCCGGTCAGCGCGCAACCACCAATCACCGCGGCAGCAATAGCGTGAAGTTCACGGAAGTCACCAGCCTTGGGGTCTGATGCACCGGATGTCATCACTGTCAGAACGCCCAGCAGACAGGCAAGACATGCAGACAGCATGAACAGGCTGATCTTCACCCGATTGACTGGCACACCCACCGCACGGGCTGCTGTCGGATCACCGCCTGCCGCATAAATCCAGTTGCCAAACCGCGACTTCTGCAACAACAGCGCAACCATGATCACAAGGATGGCAAAGTAATAGACTTCAGCATCGAATGGCAGGCCAAAGCCCTTATCAAAAGCAAACAGATTATCAATGATCGTCGGGTCTTCACCGCCGCCAGCCGGCGCTTTCAATTGCGGTTTCACGGAAAGACGCGACTGGTTCAGCAAGGTCTGGCTGAGAAACACCGCAAAGCCGCGACTGGCAAACCAGAACCCCAGCGTCACGATAAAGCTGGGCAACCCGGTTCGAACAACAATGACGCCAATGATAAAGCCGAGAAATGCCAGCTCGACAAAGGTCAGAAGAATGGCGGGCACCACAGGCACACCAAATATTAGCAGTAATGCAAATGAATGGCCGGCCAGCGCGATATTCGCACCGATGCTGAGATCGAATTCACCGGCAATCATCAATAATGATGCCCCAATGGCCAGAATGCCCACAAATGCAGCGAGTTCCACCCAGGCCTGAATACCGATCGGATTTGTCCACATAGCGGAAAAGGTTCCGCTGATGCTTGTCATGATCATAAAGGTAATAACAATAATCGCGAGACCGAAGACGGATCCGAGCTCGGGACGAGCCACAAAGCTCTGAACAAGGCCAACTTGCCTTATTCGTTCATCTGTTCCGGACATGGCACCTTCCTCCCTGTGTCTGACCATCGCCATCTTTGTGGCGTTATTCTTTCAGGCTGTATGCGACGGCTGCCTAAGTCTTTTGGGCCTAAGTCTTGTGAGCCTGTATCTTTTGGTCAGTGTTCCTGGACCCGGCGCGATCGTATCGGCCAAAGCCCGGTAATCCAAAGGCGGGCAGAAATGATCTGCCCGCCCGAATGTGTAATCAAACCGGCTTAGCGCTCGACGCCAGCCAGCTTCTTCACCTGCTCAACATTGGCGGTGGTAACGAAGCCTGGGCCAGAGTTGATCGAATTGCCTGGCAGTGTGCCATTGCGATGGTTCAGATGCAGAACCACAACCGGCAGGTAACCCTGCAGGAACTGCTGCTGATCGATCGCGTAATGCACGGTGCCATTTACGATGCCGTCAACAATCTGCGGACCAAGGTCAAAACAACCAAGGATCACGTCGCCAGCTTTGCCAAGCTCTTCCAGGGCAGCAATTGTAGGATCGCAACCTGTCGGGCCAACAGCCATGACAGCACCTGTGTTCGGGTTTGAAGTCATGTAGGCGATAACAGTGTTTTTGATGTCATCAAAGTCCTGTGAAACCTCAACCATGTTCAATGATTCGCCCATACCATCGGCAAAACCCTGACAGCGATCAAGAAGCGCCGAGTTGAATGGCTCGTGGTTGAAGCAGACGCCGTTTGAACCGCCAAGGCCCTTCGACTTCTCTCCACCGCCTTTGCCAGCATCATACTCTGGCTGACCAACATGCATGACGGCACCAAGTTCCTTGGACACATCCGCACCCGAATTCATCGAAATAACGGGGATGCCAGCATCAATAGCTGCCTTGATCGGGCCGGCAAGGATGTTGGCATCAGGGATCGAAACAACAAGACCATCCGGGTTCTGGGCGGTCGCAGCTTCAATCAGTGCAGCCATTTCATTCAGATCGCCAGTTGACGGGTTACGGTACTGAACGTCAGCACCGGTATCCTCGGCCGCCGCATTCACAGCGTTGCGAACAACACCCCAGAATGCGTCAGTGTCGGATCCATGTGTAACAACGACGATGTTAGCTTTATGGTCAGCTGCAATTGCGCTACCCATGCTCATTGCGACCGCTGCCATTGCCAAAAGCAGTTTTTTCATAGTGTTTTCCTCCTCAATTGGTTGCCAAACAAACCGTAAGTTCAATTCGTGGTCCGCAGGTCGCTAGGAGTAAAGGTAAAGACACTCAGAAAATCAATAATCAATTTCCAAAATTAGAAATTTTGTTCTATTCGAGTTTGGAGTGGCATCCAGACGGCGGCACAGAATGGACAAACAACATGTTGGATTGCGGTCGGGACGGCGCAGTCAACACCACCCAAAAGGAACATAGGGATGAAAGAAATCGGTATCGGTGTCATCGGCACAGGCTTCATGGGCAAGGCACACTCCATCGCCTACAGCGCTTCGGCTTCGGTCTTTGGAACCGGTCTCAGACCGCGCCTCGAAATTGTCTGTGATCTCAGTCCGGAGCGCGCATCGCAACGTGCAACCGATCTTGGTTTCAGCCGATATTCGTCTGACTGGCGCGAGGTGGTGAACGACCCGGCGGTTGAATTGATCTCTGTCTGCACACCGAATGACACACATGCCGAAATTTCAATTGCGGCACTCGCCGCGGGCAAACATGTGTGGTGCGAGAAACCGATGTCGACCACGCTGGCTGATTCGCAATCGATGACAGACGCCGCCACCGCCAGCAGCGGCCAGACAATCATCGGCTATAATTATACCAAGAATCCCGCCATCACCCATGCGCGCAAGTTGATCGAGTCCGGCGCCATCGGCCGGGTCGCCGCTTTTTTCTGCCGTTATGATGTTGATAATGAGGCAGATGGCCAGCGTCCCTGGTCATGGCGCATGTCGCGCGACCGGTCAGGCACCGGTGCCAATGGCGATGTACTGAGCCATGTGATCAGCGTGGGGCACTACCTGACCGGTTCGACCATCAAACGCGTTGTTGGCGATATCGCCATCGTTCACTCCGAACGGGATGATCCGGACAATCCGGGCCAGCAAAAGACCGTGGACAATGACGATATGGTTGCCGCCCTCGTTCAATTTGAAAATGGTGTGCATGGGCATATCGGGGCCAGTCGCGCCACCTGGGGCTATAAATGCGGGTTGCGCTGGGAGGTGCATGGCACCACCGGCACAATTATCTTTGAACAGGAACGGCTGAACGAGCTGAAACTGTTCACGCGGCAGGATGACCCGGCCACCGATGGCTTTCGCACCATTCTGACAGGCCCGCAGCACCCGCCCTATTCCGCCTTTCTGCCAAATGGCGGACACAGCCTTGGCTATATGGATGTGAAAATCTGCGAGCTGCATGAACTGCTGACCTCTATCGAAAGCGGCGAACCCGTCTGGCCATCCTTCTCGGACGGGTTGATCATCGAAAAGGTCATGGATGCTGTTGACCGCTCATCACTGAGTGGCCAATGGGTCGACGTCTGACGACGTTAAAAACTCGGGACCGCACGATTTGTGATCCTGTCTTGAGGCAGATTCCATATTGTGTCCAGCACGCGCGATCAGTCGCCGATGTCGACGCTGCGCCCGCTTTTTGCTGATGCCAGTGCGGCATCAGCAATCAGCAGCGCGTTGAGGCCATCCTGACCCACTGGCACTGAGGCTGCACCATCGGCCAGCGAGTCAATAAAGGCATTGATTTCATTGGCATAGGCATCCACGTAGCGTGTCATGAAAAAATCATGCAACGGGGGCCGTGCATAGCCGCTGGCATCTGCCACCTCAATATTCACCGGATGTTCGTTCTGTGCAGCCACCATGCCGGCGGACCCGTGAATTTCGATACGCTGGTCATAACCATAGACCGCCCGGCGTGAGTTCGAGATCGCCACCTGCCGCCCGTCGGCCCAGCGCAGCACCGCTGTCGCGCTGTCAAAATCGCCAAGCGTTTCGATCTGCGGGTCGGTCAGCACTGCACCGGTGGCCATCACACTGGCCGGCATGCCGCCCATCAGAAACACAGCCATATCGAAATCATGGATCATCATGTCACGGAAGATGCCACCAGACCGGCGGATATAGTCGGCAGGCGGCGCCCCCGGATCGCGGGACGTGATGACACCCATTTCGGGCGTGCCGATGCGGCCATCCTCGATCGCTGCCTTTAACGCCATGAAATGCGGATCAAACCGCCTGTTGAACCCGACCATCAGTGGCGCACCAGTTTCTGCAACCACCTGTAAACAGTCCCGCACGCGCCCCGCATCCAGATCAATCGGTTTTTCACAGAAGACCGCTTTGCCGGCACGCGCGAATTGTTCGATCTGGTCAGCATGCAGATCGGTTGGCGTACACAGGATAACCCCGTCAATTGTGGTATCAGCCGCGATGGAGTCGACATCCATCACCGCCGCCCCATAGCGCGTCGCAATCGCCTGCGCCGCGTCCGCCACCGGATCGAAAATGGCAGCAAGTTGCGCCTTGTCACTGCTGGAAATAGCCCGGGCATGCACCTGGCCAATTCGCCCTGCCCCCAGAATTGCAAGTTTTTTCATCGACTATATTCCCTTCAAAGTCCCATATTCCCTTCAAGGTCCCATATTCCCTTCAAGGTCCCATATTCCCTTCAAGGTCATGTTGCTGGCCACCTTGATCCGGGTCTGACCGCGCGCGGAGATTTGCAGATTCATTGCGCTACATAAAGCGCAAAATCCGACTTTTGAAGATTTGAGGGCAAGCACCGGGACACAGCTGGCAAACAGGGCGGTTCACCCGGTTTACTATCTGTCTGTTATCAGCCGGTCATCCGGTGGGCAGTCTTGTTGCCGATTTCCGTTTCCTGAAATGAATAGCTGGCCTGTTCGGGTGCCAGTTGCGCCACACCGATGATATGATCTGCAATCCGCGATGCGATCATCTGCGTGGGCGCATTCAGATTGCCGCCAACAACGCGCGGCATGATGGATGCATCGACGACCCGCAACCCCTCAACACCATGGACACGGCCCCATTCATCAACAACCGCATCATCATCATATCCCATGCGGCAGGTGCAGGACGGGTGATAGTCGGTGGCGCATTCATCAGCGATGACAGCCTTGATTTCGTCATCTGTTCTGGCCTGTGCCATTGGCCCTGTTTCACCACCATTCAGATCTTTGAAGGCAGCAGAATTTGTAATGTCGCGGGCTTTTTTCACCCCGTTCATCATGCCTGTCATATCGGCGGCGGCGGCCATGTAATTGAACAGGATCATAGGCTTGCCGAAATGGTTTTTGGGGTCGAGCTCAACGCGCCCGGCACTCTCCGGGTACAGAAGATCGATATGAAATGAAAACCCTTGTGTTACCCGAAAACTGTTGCCCACCTCTTCAAACCCTGTGGGTCCAAAATGATACTGCAGATCGGGGCGCGCGGCATTGTCATGACTGCGCACAAGCCCGCCAGCTTCCCAGATATGCGAGGTGGCAATCCCCTTGCGCCGTGACAGCCATTCCAGCCCGACGCCAAGCTTCTTCAGCGGGTTGTTCAGGCGATGCATCTCAAAGGATTTACGGCTTTTGAATTGCAGTACCATCGTCGGATGGTCCTGCAGATTGCGCCCGACACCAGCAAGCTTTACCTGCGTCTTGATGCCAGCATTCTGCAGATGATCTTCAGGGCCAATGCCCGAGCGCAGCAGTATCTGCGGGGAATTGATCGCACCGCCCGACAGGATAATCTCACGCCGCACCTGAACCGTGCGAGGACCGCCGCGATGCGTATAGCTGACCTTGTCAGCACGGTTGCCGGTGATTTTCACATCGCGCACGGCCGCACCGGTCAACACCGTCAAATTCTGGCGTCCGCGCGCCGGCTTCAAATGGGCAACCGCCGCACTGCAACGCTGGCCATTGCCGATCGTGGCATCAAGCCGGCTCAGCCCCTCTGGCTTATAGCCGTTCAGATCATCCGAACGTCCCTGACCGGTTTCGTCTCCGGCTTCGAGAAAAGCGTCGATCAGCGGGCTCTGGTGATGGCTTTTGGTGACCTGCAGCGGGCCACTGTCGCCGCGCCATGCATCGGCCCCGCGATCTGATGCCTCACCAGCGCGAAAATAAGGCAGGCAATTCTCAAATCTCCAGGCTGGCAGGTCAAAATCCTCGGCCCAGCCATCATAATTGTCGGGGTGGCCGCGCATATACACCATCGAGTTGATCGAGGATGATCCGCCCAGCACCCGGCCCCGCGGTGTCCAGACAGCGCGCTTGTTCAGCGAAGGCTCGGCCGCACTGAAATAATTCCAGTTGATCGACGGATTACGGTAGGCGCTGTAAACACCGGCCGGAATATGGATCATCAGATTGCGGTCAGGCGGGCCGGCTTCCAGCAACAGCACCTCAAACTCACCCGATGCACTCAGCTTGCTGGCCAGCACACAGCCCGCCGAGCCGGCGCCAATGATCACATAATCGAACTCCGTCTGGTCTGCCATGATGGGCCTCGCACAATCTCTAAGCGCAGTCTCTGGGCCATTGAGACGCTGTTTCACCCAAAGATCAAGCAATCACTTGCACAGCGCGCCGGAATGCCGCGCAAAACGCGTGATTTTTTCGGGGCTGGCGGCACCTGCAAAACATCTGCAGCGCAGACACAGCACGGGACTGTTTGCTGCAACCAGCAATGGACTGGCGGTTTTGCCCTTGTTACGTTTTGCGGTGCAGCGCTGACAGGCAAACCGGCTTTCTGTAGTATGGCAGATCACAGACCATTTAAATGCGGCCCTGAAAGGGCTTTCCCGATGATTTCATGGCAATTTCTGACGACTGCCTTTGTTGTAGTAATCGCACCCGGGACAGGTGTGATCTACACATTGGCCATCGGCCTTGGTCAGGGGCGCTGGGCGGCGGTCTGGGCCGCGCTGGGTTGCACATTCGGAATTGTGCCACATTTTCTGGCCGCCGCCTTGGGGCTGGCCGCCTTGCTGCACACCTCGGCAGTTCTGTTCAGTGTGGTAAAGTTTGCCGGCGTGGCCTATCTGCTCTACCTCGCCTGGCAGGCGTTGAAGCCCAATGGCGCGATGGCGGTGCAGGCTGGCAAGTCGCACGAGGCTGGCAAGTCGCACGAGGCTGGTCACCGCATTGCGCGGCGCGGCGCTTTGATCAATATTCTGAACCCGAAACTGTCAATCTTCTTTCTTGCCCTGCTGCCGCCTTTTCTGTCCGGCAGCCCCGAGACGGCAACCCTCGAGATGGCGCTTCTTGGCGGTGTCTTTATGGCCATGACCTTCGCCGTCCTTATGATCTACGGGTTGTTTGCGGCAAAGATGCGGGACTGGCTTTTGGGCAGCGCGACGGCGATGCGCTGGATCAACCGGTCACTCGCCGCGATATTCATTGCGCTGGCGGCACGGCTGGCGTGGGAGCGCACCTGACCAGGACAGGCATCGCAAGATAAGCGCTGTGGCATCATCCCGGGAAGGAATGGAAACACGAAAGGGATCTGCTTTCCGTGTCTCCAAGATTCCGTGTTTCGGAATTTTCGAATTTCCGAATTGTTTATGTGGTGAGCAGGCTTTATTCGCCCCACATACCGGCAAATTCATAGGCAACTGCAGGCTCACCGCCAACGACCCAGGCATCATGTCCCGGGGAAATGGCATAGGCATCGCCCGCCTTGTAGGTGGCCTCGCTGCCATCATCGCAGACGCAGTGGATGGTGCCGGCCACAATGATTCCGGTGTGTGTGGCCTGGCAGCTGTCAGTGCCGATCAATGGCTTGATATCGGTTGACCATTTCCAGTCTGGGCTAAGTGTGAGTTTCATTACTCTTTGACCCAGAACATTCACGGCTTCCATGCGGGCATTCGGCATATCTTTGGCTTCGTCAGCAGACTCGCTGAAGTTTTTCACTTCGATCGGCATTGTATGCACTCCTACGGGATTGAGAGATTGACGAAAAATTTACGTTATGCATCAGAGTGAATAGATAATACCGGCATTTCAAGATGTTATATAGTTACATCGGGTGTGGTTGATATATTCAAAATTGATGTGAAACGGGGAAGAAATCTTGTGAGAAAATGGCGGAGGGGAAGGGATTAGGTGGAGAAGAACTCCAGATAGACTTATCTAATTGTTTTTATTTATTTTTAATATGCACACGCTCATCAGGAAATGTCCAAAATAGTGTCCAATCCAATAAACTTCGGGTCAAAAGTCCAAAGTATTATTTTGTTATCAGACCACCCACGTCCCAAGTCAAAATTTCAGGATAGCTTGGGGTAAGTTTTTAAAATTTTCAGTCTCAAAAATGGTATGACTTTCACTACAATGAAATTTCGCCACCAAGGAGCCAATTGGAGTTTAATATGTCGGAATCCACTCTGATGAATTTCGTGACCGTAGATTACGCAACTGAGAGTGACCTTGAAGTAAGTCGATTTCGTTGGGAAGAAAATAGAGAGAAATATTTACCCCAGCTGATGGCAAAAGGACTCAATCGTTTCACAGTTTTAAAAATATGGAACAAAGAGGGTGTGTACAGATTAGGCTTTTGGTACGAATATAAAGACCCGGATGCTTTTGCAGCATGTAAAGAAATTTGGGGTGAGATTGAGAGTCAGTCACAAAAAAGGGCGCCTTCAAAAATTTTTGCGAACCGGGGTGTTGTGCTTGAAGACAACAAATTACCAGATAAAGAAATCTAGTAAATCTCCGATAAAATTGGCGGAGGGGAAGGATTCCATATCAATCTGCAAGTGTCTGACAGGAATCAGTTTTTAGAGGCCCAACAAATCCAACCCCACATCTTCTCCCACATTTGATTGGGTTTACTGCAGCTGGTTGCTAGATCTGGATCGAATTGGGCCGAGGGGGTGGGGGCATATGTTCGAGGTGCTTGCGGCTCGGTCCTCGGACGGGTGATGGATGGGTGGAGGTGGTAAAGCGTAAGCGTGCTCAGGCGTGAGGAAAGGTCAAGACCTGCCCTGTAACCATGAAGATCCTAAATATTTGCAAAGTTGAGATGCAGATAACGGCGGTTGCGTGCCCCTGCAACCATGAAGACACTACCAAAACAGAGGTCTTTTTGGATGGTGCTTTCACTCAAGAGCAAGCAACCTTTGCTGCCGACACACCTTCGCCACATCAACTAGGCGAGCTCTCGCCAGCGGTGACACGCAACTTCATGCGCAGGTTGAACAGCTTCCATGACGGGTTCCTGAGACCGGCACAGATCTGTTGCATGCGGGCATCTCGTGTGAAACTTGCAGCCGGTTGGCTGGTTGGTCGGCGACGGGATTTCCCCTTCAAGCCGCTGTGCCCTGCCTTGGTCATCGGGATCGAGCGACGGGATCGCCGAAAACAGAGCCTTGGTGTAAGGGTGCTTCGGCGCGGCAAATAGCTGGCGGGTCGGCGCCGTTTCGACCAGCCGGCCAAGATACATCACTGCAACATAATCACAGGTATGGGCCACAACGCTAAGGTCGTGGCTGATAAACAGGAAGGTCAGGCCCATATCTGCCTGAAGCGACTTCAGAAGATTTAGCACATCCGCCTGGATCGAGACGTCCAACGCCGCGACGGATTCATCTGCGACGATAAATTGTGGGCGCGCAACCAGCGCCCGCGCTATGGATATGCGCTGGCGTTGCCCCCCTGAAAAAGCATGAGGAAAACGCCTGAGATGCTCAAGATTTAACCGGCAACGCGCGGCAATTTCGCGTACGCGCTCGTCGGTCTCGGCCCTGCCCGATGTGATCTTCATCACCTCCAGCGGTTCTGCGATGATGTCGCGCACAGTCATGCGCGGTGACAGCGCTGCGTACGGGTCTTGAAATATCAGCTGGGCACGTTTGCGGTAGTCGGCGAGTTGGGCCTTGTCGATGTCAGTCAGATTATAGCTGACCTCACCATCATCATACCGCGCTGATCCGCTGGTGATTGGTGCTGCATTCAGAAGCGCACGACCAAGTGTCGTCTTTCCCGAACCCGATTCTCCGACAAGACCGAAGAAAGACCGTTTCTCGATCTTGATCGAGACATTGTCGACGGCCTTCAGGACTGACTTGCTGAACGGACCCTTGCCAACCCTGTAGCCAACCGACAGACCCTCGGTGGAAATTAACGCCTTGCCACTCATTATGCGCCTCCGCTTTTGCGCTTGCCGTCATAGAGATGACATGACACCCGGTGCGTCGGATCGACCCACTGCTCAAGAGGGACAGTGGCTGTGCACGCATCGCCGATGACATCGCCGCAACGTGTGTTGAATACACAGCCGCCGGGACGCTCGAGCGGAGAGGGAATGTCACCTGGCACCGGTGTCAGCGGGGCATCCAGATCATCAAGCCGCGGCAGGGCGGCCAGCAAGCCGCGAGTATAGGGATGTTTCGCACCACGAATCACCTCTCGCACCGGCCCTTCCTCGATCAGCTTGCCAAGATACATCACGCTGACCTTGTCGGCGGTCTGGGCGACAACGCCCAAATCATGCGTGATGAAGATGATTCCCATGCCAAATTCTTTGACAAGGTCCTTCATCAGGTCCAGCACCTGTGCCTGGATGGTCACGTCGAGCGCCGTGGTTGGCTCGTCGGCAATCAAGAGCCGGGGTTTTGTCGACAGGGCCATCGCGATCATCGCACGCTGACGCATACCGCCTGACAGTTCAAACGCATACTGGTCAATCCGTGTCGACGGGTCCGAAATACCGACGCGGTCCAGCATTTCGACAGCGATCTCGCGCGCTTGTGCCTTGCTCTTGTCGGAATGCAACTGGAGCTGCTCGACCATCTGCGTGCCAATTCTGATGGATGGGGCGAAGCTTGCCATTGGCTCCTGAAAGATCATGGAGATCGCGCCTCCGCGGACCACCTTCAGATCGGCCGCATTCTTCAGCGATAACACATCCACCGGGCCCCCATCGGTGTGAAGCGTAATACGGCTTTCCTCACCATAGACAGAGTTTGAGGCGTTCAGATGCATCAGCGCCTTTGCAGTTACGGACTTACCCGAACCGCTCTCGCCAACCAGCCCCATAATTTCTCCGCTCTGCAGCGAAAAGCTGACATTCTCGACAGCGGTGACCAGCCCCTCGTCCGTGCGGAATTTCAGGGTCAGGTTTTCAACGTCAATAAGACTTGGCATGCTCTGGGGCCTACTTGTTGGTATCTGCATAGGGGTTCGCGGCTTTGCTCAGCCCGTCACCGACAAACACAAAAGCCATGACAAGAGTGATGAAGAAGATCACCGGGATGAAATACCACTGATAGTTCAGCAGCACATCGGCGCTTGTCACATTCTGCAGCATGACACCAAGCGAGTTTACCGGATCTGTCAGGCCAAGCCCGATAAAGCTCAGCGCCGTTTCCAAAAGCACCATGTATGGAAAGGTGATGACGAGATCGACGATTATATAACTGGTAAAGCTTGGCAATAGATGGCGGCGGATAACATGCCCGGACGACGCACCACATAGCTGTGCCGCCAGCACATATTCCTGATGGCGTTCACTCAGCAGATGGGTTCGCACACGACGCGCCAGCGTCGGCCAGTAGATAAAGCCGAGAACGGTCGAGATGAAGAAGAACCTCATCTCAGACGTCCATTCCTGTGGGATAAAGGCAGCAATGGCCATAAATAGCGGTATCGTCGGCACTGTTCGAACTGCATCTGTCAACATTTGCAACGTCGAATCGATCACGCCACCGTAATAGCCGGACACCCCTCCTATGATCAGCGCAAGGACAAAGGATATCAGAACGCCGATTGTGCCGACCTGTAGCGACGTCCATATGGCATGCAGGGTCCGTGAGAAGATATCCTTGCCGCTGGCATCGGTGCCGAACAGATGTATGCGTCCTTCGTCAACGCCGAACAGATGCGTTTTCATGGGGACAAGGCCAAGCAGCCGGAATTCAGAACCTGTTACAAAGAACTGGACGTAGCGGCGCTTGTCATCATTGATTTTTTCCACCCAACGGAAGTTGGTCTTGATCGACCGCTCTCGCTCGATTGTATGAAGAAATGGCCGGACAGAACAGCCGTTCTTGTCACAGAACATCGGCACATTTGGTGCGCCATTCAGATAGTCTTTATTGCGCCCCGCCATGGTCGGATCATAGGGCGACAGGAACGGCGCAAACAAGCCCGCAATGATTAGCACGACAAGCACCATCGCAGCGACAAGTGCAGCGCGCTGTTTCTTAAATCTCGCCCAGATCAGCTGGTGCTGGGAAGCTGTGAAATAAGCCTCCCTGGCGCGCAGGTTCTCTGGAGGGTCAGAGATTGGTGTCGAGTTTGCACTCATGGCTTATCCGATCATGCTCTTACGGATCCGGGGGTCAAGGATGGCAAGAAGCACGTCCGTGACGAAATTTATCGAAACAATGGAAGCGGTCAGAAGGAAGATGATGGCGCCAGCCAATTGCTGGTCGTTCGACCGCGCGAGCGACTCCACAAGCAGCGCGCCTGCCTCGGTCAATGTTAGAATCAACGCAACAACCGGGAGTTCATTGAAAATACGATTCAGGTCGAAGCCGAGACTGTTGATGATGGGTGAAAGGGCGTGCCGCGCTGGATAGCGCCACAGCAAACGCCGGCCGGAAACGCCTCTCGCTGCGGCAGCAGTGACATAAAGTTTGCCTATCTCATCGGTCATCAACGCCATGATGGTCTGCAAGGCGAACGCCGTCGCGGACCAGCCAAGAATAAAAATTGGAAGCCAGGCATGTGTCAGCAGGTCGAGAAATTTGTCAAAGCTCCATGGCGCATCACGATATTCCTTCGAGAACAGCCCCGTTAACGTGTCACCAAAATAGATCGTCGAAAACAGCATGATCATCAGCGCCAGCAGGAAGTTCGGCATTGCCAGCCCGAGATAGCTGACAAAGCGCAGGCTGTTATTGAGCATCGCATTGTTGCTTGCAGCCGATATAATGCCGACCGGAATGGCAATGGCATAAGCAAGTGCCAATGAGGTAATGCAGACGCCAAGGGACAGCCAGAACTTGTTTCCAAGGAGCTGGGCAATATCGACACGAAGGATACAGCTGTCGCCAAATTCGCCGCGAAATGCGTTGGCAATCCAGACCACCCAGCGCTCCAAAAATGGCTTGTCGAGTCCAAGCCGGCGACGCTCATTCTCGATGTCCTCAACCGAAATGCCGGACCCCTGGGTGTTCTTGAAGGCAAGGTAGCGCTCGGCACAATCGCCGGGCACCAGTTCCATCAGTGTGAACACAAACAGCGATACGATCACCAGCGTTATCAACGCCATAAAGGCGCGGGTCAGAACAAATTGGCCAAATTGAATCATATGACTGCCTTAAAGAAGACAGGCTGCCCGCTGGTGGCAACCCGAAACGACCATGGGCGACGCAGACGCCGCCCATGGGTAACCATAGTGTGCCAGAACCATTTTACTCGGCAAGCCACCACTGCGTCGCACGATACGGATATGTCCGATAGTACTCATACGAATGGGTCTTGAAGGAAGTGAAGTTGTTCAGATTGTTGTGATGGATCATCGGAGCCGGTGCATTCACCGTGCCGATGAACAGCATGTTCTCAACCATGTTCTTCACCATGCGCTCACCGATCTGCTCAAATTCGGCGCTGGACTGGTCAGCCGACTGGAAGGCGTTGACGTCAGCGATCAGTTCCTTGACATAGGCCGGCGGCTCAACGCCATTGGCGCCGTTGCTGTCGACCCACTCTGCCCAAAGCATGCCGTTGCGGACACCGAAGTAGTTCTCAAACGGTGGGACCCACAGCTCGTTGTTGCCAAGAACGATGGCAAGCGGCTGGCTCTTCCGCCACATCAGCACGTCAAGCTTGTTAGCTGACTGTGCAGAGCGGTACTCATCCGGGGTTACTTCCTTGACAACCGACTGGATGCCGACATCGGCCCAATACTGGGCAACGAGTTCGACAGTCTGGCCAGC
>ERZ802822.31-NODE-31-length-97397-cov-33.431319_pt1 | contig 97397 bp, 100 predicted proteins | sample MGYA00345649_ERZ802822 | MGnify/ENA primary metagenome ERZ802822 (study PRJEB30503, sample SAMEA104212359) | marine metagenome | biome: Westerlies Biome; feature: [SRF] surface water layer (ENVO:00010504) within the epipelagic zone...; material: water... | reverse complement strand
GATTCGAACCCTCGATAGAGTTGCCCCTATACAGCATTTCCAGTGCTGCGCCTTCGACCACTCGGCCACCTCTCCAGTGGCTGAAGTGAGAATGTAGCAGGGCGTTTCCTGAGGGCCTGATATGAGACCAAACCACACGGTCACCATTCACTGGCCTCAGGCTGGACGGACGATCACCCATCAGGTTCCAGAGGGGGAGTACATCCTCCAAAGCTTTGAGCAGCAGGGTGATCCGCTCCCTTTTTCATGCCGTAATGGTTGCTGCACGTCTTGCGCAGTAAGAGTTCAAAGTGGAAGCCTGGATCAATCCGAGGCCATGGGACTTTCAAAAGAGCTCAGACAACAGGGTTACGGGTTGCTTTGCGTTGCAAGAGCCATCGGTCCTCTTGAGGCGGTCACACAAGATGAGGATGAGGTGTATGAGCTGCAGTTTGGACGTCATTTCGGGCGTGGTCAGGTTCGTCCTGGCCTTCCTTTGGATGAGGAGTGATGACTTCAGTTCTTGATTGCAGGCAGGTGGCCAGCGATGCTGATCTGGACGCAGCGAGCCAGCAAGAGCTTGCTGAGATCGCCCGTACAGCTGCAAACCTGGGAGCTGCCGTGCTGATGCAGCATTACGGCCGTCTCAGCAGCATCGAAAGTAAGGGGCGTATTGGCGACTTGGTCACAAACGCTGATGTGGCCGCAGAAAAAGTGGTTCTTGATTACTTAAGAGAGCACACTCCAACGATTGCGATCCTTGCCGAAGAATCCGGCTCCAGTGGTACTCCAGGTTCGTTGTGTTGGTGCGTGGATCCCCTGGACGGCACTACGAATTTTGCTCACGGATATCCCTTTTTTGCCACTTCAGTGGGCTTGATCTGGAAGGGTTTACCACTGCTGGGTTCGGTGGCAGTGCCGTTCCTCAATGAGACCTATTGGTGTTCTCCCCATCAAGGGAGCTATCTCAACGACACTCCCATTCATGTGAGTGATTGCATCACCTTGCAGGACAGCCTTCTCGTGACGGGATTTGCTTACGACAGGCATGAGGTTACCGATAACAATTACGCCGAGTTCTGTTGGCTAACCCATCGATGTCGTGGTGTAAGGCGGGGTGGGGCCGCAGCCGTTGATCTTGCTTTTGTGGCCAGCGGGCGACTGGACGGCTATTGGGAGCGTGGTTTGGCACCTTGGGACCTGGCAGCAGGTGCTGCCTTGGTGGCTTGCGCTGGTGGTGTTGTTGGTGATTACAAAGACTCCTTATTCGATGTGGGCGAAGGCAGGATTCTCGCAACGTCTTCAGGGCTCCATCTCCCGCTCAAACAAGAGCTTGCTCGCGTGACCGCCTTCTCACCCAAGCTTTATGGAGCTTGAGGTTCGGCAGTCATAAGATCGTTGTTCGTGATTCGATGACTAGCTGGATGGCCCTGCAACCCGCCACGGGCGCTCGAGATCTGAATCCGAAGCAAGTTCAACAAAACCAGCATCTAAGAGAACAGTTAGCGACGGTCTATCGCCATTGGGGGTACGACGAGGTGTCTCCACCCCAGGTGGAACGGCTCGACACACTGATGGCCGGTGGTGCGATTGCTAGTCATGACGTGGTTCGGCTCGTAGCCGATGACCCGCTGGGTCTTCGACCAGAGATGACAGCGTCGATTGCTAGAGCAGCCTGCACAAGACTGAAGGATCGGCCTAGGCCGCTGCGCCTTTGTGCTTGCGGAACCATTTTCGAAAGCCGAACGGCAGAAGAGGGAGGGCTGTGCATCGAGGAAAAACTGCACAGCGGTGTAGAGCTCTTTGGCGTTAAAGATCTGGCAGCAGAACTTGAACTTCTAACGCTGCTGTTAGAGGCCATGAATGCTCTCTCGCTGTTGGGAGAGCATCAGCCCAAACTGCTGATCGGCCACACGGCGTTGATGGAATTGGTCTTGGCACCATTTGAGCAACCGATGCGCGAAGACATCCGCACCTGCTTAATCCAATACGACCGACTCGGACTCGAAGCGATGGGGCTTGATTCATCAGATCTGAGACGGTTAGTGAACCTCCTGGACTGCCGGGGCACACCAAAGACGATTCTTGATTTGTTGGGAGAACACTTTGGCTCCCAAGCCGTTCTCAATGATCTGAACCGCGTATTTGTCCATCTCAGTCCCCTTGCTCAACAACAATCTCTGGCACTTCAATTGGATCCAACCTTTCACCCTCATCATCAGCTCTATGACGGCTTGGTGTTTCAACTGGTCTGTCAGGGAGTTTCAGCTCCAGTGGTGATTGCCCGTGGAGGTCGTTATGACGGATTGGTGGAGCGGTGCGGAGAAAGTGAAGCAAATGCTGCGGGGGTGGGGTTTAGTTTTTGCCTCGACGATATTCGTAACCTTCCTGGCTCTAGTTCCGAGAATGCCAAAAATGAATCGAGTGTTTTAATTTGCTGGAGCAATGATTCATGTCTTGAAAAGGCGTTGAGGAAACAGACGAGCTGGCATGCACAAGGGCAGGTTGCTCAATGTGATCTCAGGCCTTGTTGCAATCGTGAAGAAGCTGAGCAACGTCTCAAGTCTTCGCGATGCAACACCATCGACTGGCTCTCTGACTAGATTGCCAATGACAGACAACCACCGCTATGGCACACACGATCGTCACCGACATCTGCGAGGGCGTTGCTGACTGTGTCGATGCTTGTCCCGTTGCCTGCATCAACCCAGGACGTGGGAAAAACAAAAAAGGGACCGATTTTTATTGGATTGATTTCGATACCTGCATTGACTGTGGCATTTGTCTCCAGGTTTGCCCAGTAGCAAACGCCATCCTTCCTGAGGAGCGAGCTGACCTACAACAGCCTGGCTGATGTCCGATGATCTTCAATTGATCGGATAACCGAAAGTTGTGATCAAATAGTTAATAATAGAACTTTATTTTGTTATCTTTATGATTATTTGAATGAATCGAATGAGGGATGATTAATCCCTTTTACGTTGTGCAGAGATTTTCTTGCATACAAGAGCATGGTCCCTATGGGGGTTACCTCGTTGTTGATATCTACGCATTCAAACGAGCACAAAGCTTTGAAAAGGTTCGGAGAACCCCCTCAGCAGGCTGTTGTGCCCGGATGGGTTGTTTCTCTAAAATTGAGTTTTTCAAGTTGCTGTCATGTCGGTGTTGGACGAGCAGGGTCAAATTCAGATCCACACCGAGAATATTTTTCCAATCATTAAAAAGGCTGTCTACTCCGGCCATGAGGTCTTTCTGCGAGAGCTTGTTAGCAATGGCGTTGATGCCATCAGCAAGCGGAGAATGGCTGCTATGGCTGGCGATTGCAGCGAAGGAGACGATGGCACAATTAAAATTCATGTAGACCGCGAGGCCAAAACTCTCACCATTTCCGACAACGGAATTGGTATGACGGCTGATGAGGTTAAGCGGTATATCAATCAAGTGGCTTTTTCTAGCGCTGAAGACTTTCTCGAGAAATACAAGCAAGAAGATGATGCCATCATCGGCCACTTCGGTTTAGGTTTTTATTCGAGCTTTATGGTGGCGGCGCGCGTTGAACTGCTCACCAAATCTGCCAAGCCTGACCATGAAGCGGTTCTTTGGTCCTGCGACGGGTCGCCCAATTTCAACCTGACTAGCGCAGAGCGAGTTGATGCAGGAACAGATGTCATCCTGCATCTCATGGAAGAAGAATTAGAATATATAGAGCCAGCAAGAATTCGCACGCTTATCAATACGTACTGCGATTTTATGTCAGTACCTGTGCAGCTTGAAGGAGAAACAATTAATAAGATGGTAGCTCCATGGCGTAAGAGTGCTCGAGAGCTTTCGGATCAAGATTATATTGATCTTTATCATTATCTTTATCCATTCCAAGGTGATCCCTTGCTTTGGGTCCATTTGAATACAGATTACCCGTACAATTTGCAAGGAATACTCTTCTTCCCCAAGCAAACGGGTAGAGCTGATTGGGAGAAAGGAGAAATCAAGCTCTACTGTAATCAAGTATTTGTTAGCGATTCAATCAAGGAAGTGGTCCCCCGCTATCTTCTCCCTTTAAGAGGAGTGATTGACTCACCTGATATTCCATTAAATGTGAGCAGAAGTGCGCTTCAGACCGATCGCCGTGTGCGCTCCATTGGAAATTTTGTTGCCAAGAAAGTTTCAGACCGTCTTCGCAGTCTTAAAAAAGACGATGCACAAGCCTATACAGAAGCTTGGGAGTCTTTAGCACCGTTCGTGAAAATCGGTGCCATGGAAGATGACAAGTTTGCTGAGCAAGTGGAAGAGTTAGTGATGTTTGCCACCAGCGCACCCATCTCCACTGACGATAATCCGGATCCAATTGGAGGAGGTGAGCGCAATTTCACAACTCTTGATGGGTACCGTCGCCGTCTGCCTGATGATGAAAAGATCATTTTGTATTGCACTGACGAAGTTTCACAATCAGCAGCACTCAACTTATGGACGTCACAAGAGCGAGAAGTGTTGTACGCCGATACCGTTATTGATAGTCAATTCATCCCTTGGCTTGAATCACGACACGACGAATTAAAATTTCAGCGTGTTGATGCTGAGTTGGATGCTTCGCTTAAGGAAGAAACACCTGAATTAAGTGATGGTGATGGAGAGACCAAAAGTGAAAGCTTGCGAAAATTGATCAAAGATGCATTATCTAACGATAAAGTAACGATTCAAGTTCAATCCCTCAAATCTGGCTCAGAAGGACCTGCTGCCCTGATTTTGCTTCCAGAACAAATGCGTCGTATGAACGATATCGGTGCGTTGATGGACCAGCGGCTGCCAGGTTTGCCTGATTATCACGTCTTGCTCGTGAATCAAAAGCACCCCCTTGTGGAAGGTCTGCTCAAGCTTCAAGCCGGGGGTGTCATCGTTGGCGATGTTGGTCAATCTCCTAGCGAAGTACTTGCACGAGACCTGGCCCAACATCTTTATGAAACAGCAAAGCTGTCCGTGGGAGGCTTAGATCCCAAGGAACTTGCGAGTTTCCAAACCAACAATATGCAGCTGATGTCTCGCTTGATGGAACGGGGCTTCTGATCAGACCCTTTGCTAATATGAGCCATCGGCCAATGGCCATCGCTTTCTTAAGGACGCCGTTATGTCACGGGTATGTCAGCTCACAGGTACTCGTGCCAACAACGGCATGGCTGTGAGCCACTCGCATATACGTACCAAAAAGCTGCAGCAGGCCAACCTGCAGCAGCGACGTCTGTGGTGGGCTGAGGGGAAACGTTGGATCAACATTCGCATCACGACACGTGCCCTCAAGACCATCCAGAAAAAAGGGTTGGGTGCCTATGCACGCTCACTGGGAGTGAACCTCGCAAAGCTCTGAACCTCTTTAGAATTTAGAAACTGACAGCAGTTTCATGAAAAGACGATCCCTACTCCAGACTGCAGTTCTGGGAGCAGGGATTTTTTTATTGACGCCTGCTCGTGTAAGGGCGCTAGGTGGTACATCCCCTGAGATCGGAATAAAAGCCCCAGATTTTGATCTTCTCGGGTTCAGTAGTGTCAATCCAGAGCAAAAGCATTGGAATCTCGGCAACCTTCAGGGACGTTGGCTGGTCGTTTACTTTTATCCGAGAGATTTCACCTCTGGTTGCACGATCGAAGCCCATGGCTTTCAGGAAGCGTTGCCAGCGTTCCAAAAGCAAGGAGCAGAGGTTCTTGCCATTAGTGCAGACTCAGTAAGCGATCATGAGTCGTTTTGTAGCTCTGAAGAGTTGAAGTTTCCCTTGCTCTCCGACCCGGATGGTCTTGTAAGCAAGGCTTACGGTTCCTGGATGGCGCCATATTCGATGCGGCATACGTTCCTGATCGATCCACAGTCCGTGCTTCAAGCTGTTTGGACAGGGGTTCGTCCCGTTGGGCATGCCAACGAGGTACTCAGCCGCCTCAAAGAGTTACAGACCGGTTGAGTCACCAGCGCGTGTTAGAGATGGGATGTTGACCATGGTTCGGTAGAGCCAGGAAAGAGAGGTGAAGCATGGCGGTCACAAAGGGACAAAGTCCGTTCATTCTTCTGTACCATCGCACACCATTTGATGAAGGAAAAGATGAAAATGGCAATAGGATTTGGTGCGACCAGAAAAGCCCAAATGGAATCATTCCGACCCTAAGAAATTTATTTCGAACGCGAGAAAATGGTACTTGGATTGCTTGGAGAAAAGTAGACAAAATTGAAGATGCGATGGATGAAAGCATCTCGATGTCTGATCCGAAGCCATTTACTTTGTGCAGAATTCCATTAGAAGAAAATCAAATATCAAGTTTTTATCATGTTACCTCAAAAGAGTCTTTCTGGCCAATACTTCATACCTTTCCAACCCATTTTAATGTTAACAATGCCGACTGGGGTATTTTCGAAGAAGTTAATCTTCGCTTTGCAAAAGCTGCTTGTCACCAGGCCGCCGAAGCAGCAACCGTTTGGATTCATGACTACAACTTGTGGCTTGTTCCTGGCTATATAAGGGAATTAAGACCTGACCTAAAGATTGCTTTCTTTCATCACACACCCTTCCCTGGAAATGATGTGTTTGCTATTTTGCCTTGGCGCGAGCAAATCCTCGAGAGCCTTTTATCCTGTGATGTCGTGGGGTTTCATATTCCACGTTATACCGAAAACTTTGCGAGAGCGGCAAACTGTTTATTAGGTGCAGAAAAAGGTTCAAAGCAACCTGTTAATTCAAGATTTGTCTCAACCGGTTCTGCTTTAACGGAACCCTCAGAAACACCTTGCTTGCATTACAAGGGCCGAAAGATTCAGCTATTGTCTTCTCCTGTTGGAACATCGCCAGATGTTATCCAAGAACTCGCAGCTCGGGCTGATGTTCAAGAATTAGCTGATCAGATTGATGACGACACTAAGAAAGGGAGGAAACTAATCCTTTCTGCGAGCCGTGTGGATTACACCAAGGGTAATGAAGAGCTCCTGCTTGCCTTTGAACGTTTACTAGAACATCGCCCCGATTGGCATGGAAAAGTTGTTCTAATGCTCGCTTGTGTAGCAGCTGCAAGTGGGATGAAAATCTACGAAGATACGCAACGTACGATCGAAGAAACTGCAGGGCGTATCAACGGACGATTTAGTTTGATTGATTGGGTTCCAATACGTTTCTCCACACGACGCATACCTTATGAAGAAATGGTTGCTTGGTTTACTCGTTCAGATATCTGTTGGATTACACCACTTCGCGATGGATTAAATTTGGTCGCTAAGGAATATGCTGCTGCTCGTAAGGATCGAGGTGGTGTATTAGTGCTCTCAGAGTTTACAGGTGCTTCCGTTGTTCTTGATGGTGCAATTCTGACCAATCCTTATTCGCATCGGCAGATGGATGAGGCGATTGAAAGGGCATTGGAAATGCCTCAAGACGAACAAATTAAAAGAATGACGAGGATGAGTAGTGCTGTTGAGAGCTTCACCGTGAGTGATTGGGTTAGCGAACAAATGGATGCTCTTGAAGGTCGGAAAAGTGATTAGTCATGAAGCAGAGTACATTCATTAAAAAAATTTTAGCTTCCCTATTCGCTGTTTTAATTTGTAGTGCTGTTTTTGGCCTTGTACGGGCAAGAACAATTGAATCAGTTACGTTTTTGATGGCAGCTCCCTTTGCAGATGCTACTCGAGATTTGGTTAAGCAATTTAATCAAGAGCATCGTGGTGAAATCAACCTACAAGTTGTTAGGGGGCCATTGGAAACAGAAGCGATGTCTGATTTAGCGATCAGTAGTTTGCTATTAGGTAAAGCACCATTTGATGGCTTACTCATGGATGTCACTTGGCTACCAAAGTATGCGGCAGCTGGTTGGATGGAACCCTTAGAGGATTTTTTCAATGAAAAGGATGTGGATGCTCTGGCAATAGGAGCACGGGAGGGGAACTCATATGATGGGCATCTTTATCGTTGGCCGCTGACTGCAGATATGGGTTTGCTCTATTACAGAACTGACCTGATGGAGCAGCCACCAGCAACCCCAGAAGAATTAGTCTTAGTTAGCCAATCCCTACAAAAGGATCGAAAAGTTGATTGGGGTTATGTTTGGCAAGGCCGTCAGTATGAGGGTCTTAGTTGTGTCTATTTAGAAATGATTGATGGTTTTGGGGGTGATTGGTTACAACCTAATAACAATCACATTGGATTAGATTTAGATCCAGGTGTGCAAGCAGCAGCTTGGCTGCAGGAACTAATTGATCAAGGGGTCAGCCCAAACGCAGTCACAAATTATGCTGAACCTGAGGCTTTACAGAGTTTCAAGGTTGGAGATGCCGCATTCATGCGCAACTGGCCCTACGCATGGACTGAACTTCAAAAATCAGATAGCGCCGTAAAAGGGAATGTTGGTATTACCACCATGGTGGCTAGGCCTGGTCACTCCACTGCCACTCTTGGGAGCTGGGGGCTTACGGTTCTAAAAGGATCTGCGCATGTGAATGCCTCGATCGAGGCGATCCGTTTTCTAACAAATGAGTCATCACAAAAGCAGCTATTTCTGAACCATGGCTATACACCAACACAACAAAGTGTTTTTGATGATCCTCAACTACTACAAGATAAACCAATCTTGGCGGAATTTGGCCAAGCCCTAAAAGTTGTTAAGGCGAGGCCTGAAACACCCTTGTATGCTCAAATTAGTGATGTCTTAACTCGCCAACTTAGTAGCATTCTTACCCGTGAGACGACTCCAAAGGATGGGATGAATGTAGCTACCTCACACACCAATCAAATCCTGATCTCAGCAGGTGAGAAATTGTGACTGTCTTTCTGCTATTACCATCACTACTTTTTCTTCTAGTTGTTTTTGTTGGCCCCTTATTTCGTTATGCGTGGCTGAGTTTCCATGCCGACTCCGTGATGACTGGCTTAATTGCCATTCCGAATGGCGGTGCGAATTGGCTGCGCTTGGTGCAGGATCAACGCTATTGGCAAGATCTTGGCCAAACACTACGTTTTGCTGGAGTCTCTGTTGGACTTGAGCTCTTTCTTGCTCTGATTATCGCTCTGCTTTTGGATCAGCGCTGGCGTGGACGAGATCTCGTTCGCACCCTGGCCTTGATCCCTTGGGCCTTACCAACCACGGTGATGGCGCTTGGTTGGCGTTGGATCTTCAATACACCTTATGGTCCTATTGATTATTTTACCAACTTGGTTGGCATTGGTTCACTAAATATTCTCGGAGACCCTAACCTTACATGGATGGCCACGGTATGGGCAGATGTTTGGAAAACAACGCCATTTGCAGCATTAATTCTGTTGGCTGGGTTACAGACGATTCCCGTTGACCTTTATGAAGCAGTACGACTAGAAGGTGGTAATCCCCTCATCTGTTTACGACGAATCACGCTTCCGTTGCTGCGACCATATATTCTTCTTGCCTTATTATTTAGACTGGCTCAAGCATTCGGAGTCTTTGATTTAATTCAAGTTCTCACGGGAGGTGGTCCTGCCAGTAGTACCGAAAGTGTTGCTTTATATGCTTATTGGAATGCACTGAGATTTTTAGACTTTGGATACAGTTCCACTATCATTATGGCAAGTTTTTTACTCATCAGTGTGATTTGTTTAATTGCCTGGATCGGTTTGCAAATTCTTATTCCTACCCATTCAAAATCCAGAGGAGTCATTAAATCATGAATCGTCGTTTTCTGATTGCTCTTCTTTTATTATGGTCATTAGGTCCATTGCTATGGCAGGTTTATACGTCCTTTTGTAGTGATCAAGCTCTGATTCAACCCTTCGTCTCCAACGACCATCGTTGGACATTAATTCACTACCAAAATGTTCTCAATGCCAATCCACCATTTTGGCGGTATCTCATTAATAGTTTGATTGTAGGAGCAACAAGCACATTTCTATGCTTGGTGCTTGCACTCCCTGCTGCCTATGCTCTGAATCGAATTCCGAGACAATTGTCGGTTCTCACTCGTTTGGCACTCGTTGGTGCAGCATTATTCCCTTATGTATTATTGTTCTTGGCTTTGCTTGAATTAGCCCGTGCATTAAATCTGGGTAATCAACTCTTGGCTTTAAGCCTTCCTTACGCAGCTCTATCTCAACCTCTTGCCATCCTTTTGCTCAATAGCGCATTTAATGATCTTCCACCTGAATTAGAAGATGCTGCAAAGCTAGAAGGTCTTTCTCTTTTTCAACGATTTCGTTGGATTTTGATCCCACTGATATCACCTGCTACAGCTAGTACTGCAATCCTTGTATTCCTTTTTTCTTGGAATGAGTATCCAATTGCTTTAACTTGGATTAGTGATTCAAACAAATTAACTTTACCTGTTGCGATGGCAAGAATTGCAGGTTCATCTATTTATTCTGTTCCCTATGGAGCCTATGCAGCAGCTACCGTACTTGGATCGATTCCCTTGGTCTTACTTGTTTTAATCTTCCAAAAACCAATTGTTTCTGGTCTTACTAGTGGAGCAGTAAAAGGATGACTCTTCAAATTCAAAATTTAGGTCGTAGTGTTGGCCAACATTGGATTGTCAGGCATCTCAATCTCCACGTTGAAGATGGTGAATGTGTTGCATTAGTGGGTCCTTCTGGATGTGGGAAGAGTAGTACTTTGAGGCTGATTGCTGGGCTGGATCCAGTCTCTGAAGGTGAGATTATTCTCAATGAGGCAAACGTAACGCATTCTTCTGCCGCAAAGAGAGCTGTTGGAATGGTTTTTCAAAGTTATGCCTTGCTTCCACATTTGAGTGTCTTTGCCAATTTGGAACTAGGCCTGCGGGTAAGAGGAGTTCGTCCATTCGACCGGCAACAACGTATTCAAGCAATGCTTGAACTTGTGCAGTTGCAAGATCGAGCAAATGTTTTGCCGGCTGAGCTGTCTGGAGGTCAAAGGCAACGGGTGGCATTAGCAAGAGCTTTGTTGCGCGATCCAGATGTGTATTTGCTCGATGAGCCCATGAGTAATTTAGATGCCCAACTGCGCGAGGAATTGAGGCCAGAGCTTCGTCGACTTGTGCTCGACCGGCAAAAACCTGTAATACATGTCACCCACGACCAGCATGAAGCGATGGCGATTGCTGACCGTATTGCCGTGTTGCATTCCGGGAAAATTCAACAGGTTGCGACCCCTGAAGATCTCTATCATCATCCCGAAACTTTATTTATTGCCAAATTTATTGGACGCCCTCAAATTAATTGTTTACGGCCTAAGAATGGTGTTATTTGTGCCGTAAGGCCAGAGTCTCTTTTCTTTGCTAAGGAGGGTCTCCCTTGCAAAATAACCGCTCGTGAATGGCTAGGAAGTTCTCAGCTTCTTTATCTTGATTCGCCTGAAGGTTTCTTGAGATTGTCTTGCTCGACGGCTGTTGATATTCCTGAAGCACCTCACGTTTCATGGGATGTTTCCGATGAGCATCATTTTGCTCTAGAAAGTGGCCATCGTCTTCCATAAGCATGGACCGATTCATATTCCCGATTGTGTTCGTTTTACATGTTTGATGTGAATATAATTTATTCACATCATATTTGATTTCTTGTTTATAGCTCTTTTAGTGAAGATCTTAGTGCTCTTTCATGTTCGTAGGCTTGTTGACGGATTCTTTGAAGCCGTGACGTTGCAGGCGAATGTGACATACATTCTTTCCATTGCAATACCACCCTTTCAAGATTTGGAAGGTGGGTTAAATCAAGCCATGGCACGCCTGCTGTTCGTGCAGCAGCCTCTACTTTTGGATCATAACTAAGTCCTACGGTTGGGCATTGACTGACAATTGATAGGATAAGAGCGTGCAATCGCATCGCAATGACCAGGCTTGCATCACTAAATATGTTTTGCGCATGTTCAATATTCTTTGCGATGATTGTGCTTGAATTTGCTTCGAGTCCATGAGGCACTAATCCTTGCTCGTTCAGTGTTTTTAGCAAATTGGCATCTTGATTGGCATGAAAAGCGAACCAAGTCACCGAGAGTCCTGTGCTTTCTCTCAGCTGATCCACGGCTCCTAGCAAGAGTGACCATCCACTTGCTGTTAACAAACGCGTTGGTCGCCAACACAGCACAATATTTCCTCCTCCCTGATAATCATTTGTCTGATGGGTCCACACTGGATCAGGAGCCTCTGACATCGACGTTTTGATTCCGATGCGTTTGGCTAGTTGCATCGATGCACTATCTCTCCAGGTAATCGATCTAGTTCTGTTAAGAACTCGACCCACCAGATAGCGGCTCCATGGATGCTTCAGAGGACCAAGACCTTGTCCCCATAGCAACACTGGCTTGCGTTTGATTCGTGCCACAACAATCAAAATCATGTAATAAACAAGACTTCGAAAACTTGTGCTGTCTTGGAGCAGGCTGCCGCCGCCTAGCACCACCACTTGCACATGTTTGAGGCTGTACAGGACGCTTTTCAACGACCTCCTGTTCACCACCGTTCCATTGGGAACGATCGTTTGAACAGCTGACGGGTCATGGGCAGTAATCCACGGTTGCCATCCTCGGGGCAACTGTTTGTTCAAGACTTCAAGAAGGGCGTCGTCTCCCAGGTTGTGCTCTCCGTAATAGCCACAGAGGAGAATGCCCCTCGGCGATGAAGACGGAGCCGGGCCAGACATTCAGAACACCAGGGGTGCATTCATTATCCGCGCTTAGGGCGCCTACGTTGGTGAATCGCTTGGTTGTGATGCATGCATGCCCTTTCGCTCGGTACATGGTGGATTCATGTGGCTTCTGTTTTTGAGTGGCTGTTAGCGATGGTGTTGATCGCTAAGCGCGGTTCACTGCGCTCTCAAACGAGCATGATCTGGCTCTCCGCAGCAATGATTCCTGCCTTGATCAGTGCCATGGCTGCATGCACTTGGCACCTCTATGACAATTCCGAGAGCCTTCGTTGGCTCGTGACTCTGCAAGCCAGCACAACCCTGCTTGGGAATGTCACGTTGGCCTTTGCTGCCTGGAATCTGCAACGCGACGCCATGGTGAAGGGATGACATCGAATTTTGACCCTGCCCCCCTCTTTGCCCTGTCCTTACTCCCTTATTTGGTGTTTTTGTATCACCTAGGGCGCAGCAAGCAGCTTCCAAAATTGACCGTTCTCGGGTTTCAGCTCACCCTCTTGTTTGTTGCTGTCACCATTGCTGCTGCGGTGTTTGCCCTCGTTCGATACGACTCTGAACTGGTGGCTGTGGATTGGCTTCATGGTGGCGCTGAAGCCTTTCTCACCTTGAGCAATGCCTGCATTGTTGCCGGGCTGCTTCGATCGAAGCCGCAAGAGCCAGTGAATAACTCTTACGAGGAGGAGATCTTGGGGCGTTGAAATCGGAAGATGAGGTGTCGCTTGTTGCGTTGCATGTTTACTCCTCTTCTGGCTATAGCTCCAGCCACTCTTTCCTGGTCACCCAAGGTTGCCCTTGTGATGGTGATCTGCAATGTCATTGCCATCGGGATTGGCAAAGCCACGATTAAGCATCAAGACGTCGGTCTCAAGCTGCCCGGCTCCAATTTCTTTGGGGGTATGAGTCACGGCAGCATGCTCGCCACCACAAGCCTGGGTCACATCATTGGCTTTGGCGCGATCCAGGGACTCGCAGCCCGAGGCGTTCTTTAAATTTCCCTCGATGCATGAGTTCAGCTGATGCAGCAGTGCTGCACCAGCTGAATCAACTCAACTTCAGCCAGCTGAGGACACCTCAGCTGGTGCTTTCTGCTCGAGGGTGAGAGAACCTGTTGTTGCAAGCAGGAAATGCTGCTTGATCCGGACTGCCATTTGATCCGGTGTCAAACCCAAGGCTTCAAAACTTTGCTGGGGAGTTGCGTGATCCACCAGCCGGTCAGGAATGCCAATGCGAAGCATGGGAATCGCTAGCCCTTTCTCCTGGAGCGATTCAAGAACAGCTGAGCCGAAGCCGCCAGCTAATGCGCCCTCCTCCATCGTGACAATCTTTCCGATCTGCTTGGCCATGGGATGAATGAGTGCTTCATCCAGGGGACGTAAATATCGGGCATTAATCACAGCAACCTCAACGCCAACTGCTGCCAAACATTTCGCCGTAGCCACTGCCTTTGGCACCATGGCTCCATAGGCAACGATCAAGACATCATTGCCTTCACGTACGACTTCACCACAGCCAATCGGGAGGGCCTCCCAGCCTTCCTCCATCAATGGCACACCTTCACCTGGACCGCGAGGAATTCTCAGAGCTGTTGGTCCATCGTGGTTGAGGCAAGTCACCAACATCCTCTGCAGCTCCGCCTCATCTTTAGGTGCCATCACGGTGAAATTAGGAATCGCACGCATGTAGCTGATGTCGTATTGGCCTTGGTGCGTTGGACCATCGGCTCCGACAATGCCCGCCCTATCTAGAACAAACGTCACCGGAAGTTTTTGAATCCCTACATCGTGGATGAGCTGATCGAAGGCCCTCTGTAAAAACGTGCTGTAGATCGCCACAACTGGCCTCAGCCCATCGCAAGCCATGCCAGCGGACAGGGTGACGGCATGCTGCTCAGCAATGCCAACGTCGATGTATTGGTCGGGGAGTGCTTTTTGCAGGATATCCAGGCCAGTTCCAGTCGCCATGGCGGCTGTGATCCCAACAACCTTTGGATTCTGTTCGCAAAGTTTGACAAGGGTTTGTCCAAACACCTTGCTGTAGCTCGGTGGTTTTGGAGTTTTGCTGGGCCTTGCTTTACCGGTATTGAGGTTGAAAGCTGACTGCGCGTGGTAGCCGACTTGATCGGCTTCTGCGTAGGGATACCCCTTCCCTTTTTTTGTAACAACATGAACCATGACCGGACCACCCACGCGATGAGCGGATTGGAACGTTCGAGTCATTTCAGCCATGTCATGGCCATCGATCGGACCCATGTAGGTGAATCCAAGCTCCTCAAAAACGGCACCAACTTTTGGAACAGCCAGTCGGCGCATGCTCTCTTTGAGACGATTCAGCTCCGGTGGTATCTCTCCCCCCATAAAGGGAAGATGACGCACGCTTTCCTCAACGCTTCCAGATATAAATTGAAGAGGCGGGCTCAATCGCATCCGGTTGAGATAGGTCGAGAGAGCGCCAACAGGTGGAGAAATCGACATGTCGTTGTCATTTAAAACAACGAGTAGTGGAGTGGATGGAAGATGGCCGGCATGGTTGATCGCCTCTAAGGCCATGCCACCGGTAAGGGCCCCATCACCAATCACGGCAACGCATTTGTAGTTAAGACCTTGCCGATCACGGGCAATTGCCATTCCGAGGGCTGCAGAGATGGATGTGCTGGCGTGGCCTGCACCGAAATGATCAAAACGACTTTCCGCTCTCTTGAGATATCCGGCAACTCCTCCCTGCTGACGTAGGGAGTCGAAGCTTCCGTAGCGTCCAGTGATTAATTTGTGCGGATAGGCCTGATGCCCCACATCCCAAACGACCTTGTCTTGATCCAGATCAAGTGTTTGGTAGAGGGCCAGGGTTAATTCAACGACGCCTAGTCCAGGTCCAAGATGTCCGCCGCTGTTGGACACCACTTCCAAATGGCGTTCACGAATTTGCTTGGCCACATCCTCAAGCTGCGCAGCGGACAGTCCGTGCAGCTGATTGGGATGGGTTAATTCGCTCAGATGCATACCCATCCCCAGACCGATTCAGTCAATCTACGGGCCCTACCGACCCTTCGCGATGGTGAGTGGTTGTCAGACTGCAGTGATGGATCATTATTTGCCGCGGATCCTGCGCGCCCGTGTCTATGACGTGGCCCGGGAAACCCCTTTAGAACTCGCTAACAACCTGAGCCGAAGGTTGAGCAACAGCGTTTGGTTGAAACGGGAAGACCTTCAACCCGTTTTTTCTTTCAAGCTGCGTGGTGCCTACAACCGCATGGCTCAACTTTCGAAAGCTGAGCTGCAACTCGGGGTGATCGCTTCAAGTGCTGGGAATCATGCACAGGGTGTGGCCCTCAGCGCATCCCATCTCGGCTGTAGAGCAGTGATCGTGATGCCAGTCACAACCCCTGGCGTGAAAGTTGATGCTGTGCGCCAGTTGGGAGCAGAGGTGGTGCTTCATGGTGAGACCTATGACGAGGCCTATGCCGAGGCCAGGTCACGCAGTGAAGCGGAACAACTTTGCTTTATCCATCCGTTTGACGATCCGGAGGTGATTGCAGGACAGGGAACGGTGGGCATGGAAATCCTGCGCCAGTGCCATCAGCCACCCGATGCGATCTATGTGGCTGTGGGTGGTGGTGGTTTGATCGGCGGAATCGCCGTGTATGTGAAAAGTCTCTGGCCTGACGTTCAAATCATTGGCGTTGAACCCCACGATGCTGCCGCCATGACCCTGTCCTTAGAGGCAGGTGAACGCATCCGATTGCCACAAGTGGGGCTCTTTGCAGATGGAGTGGCTGTACGTGAGGTGGGGGAGCACACCTTTGCTTTGGCCCAAAAGTATGTCGATGACATCGTCACCGTGAGCACCGATGAAATCTGTGCCGCGATTAAGGATGTTTTTGAAGACACCCGATCGATTCTCGAACCGGCAGGCGCCCTTGCTATTGCAGGTCTCAAGGCTGATGTAAACCGACGGTCGCTGCAGAATCAAAACCTCGTTGCTGTGGCCTGTGGGGCGAACATCAATTTTGCGCGCCTGCGCTTCGTTGCTGAGCGTGCGGAATTAGGTGAAGAGCGCGAAGCGATGCTCGCCGTAGAAATTCCGGAGCGTCCAGGGAGTCTTCGCTGCCTGTGTGAATTACTTGCAGATCGCAGCCTCACAGAATTTTCCTATCGGATGAGGGCTGGTGATCAGGCCCACATTTTTATGGGCGTTCAGGTGAGCGGGCCCGATGACAGAACGTCCTTGATCAACCATCTCAAGACGCAAGGGTATGCCTGCCTAGATCTCAGTGACGATGAACTGTCGAAGGTGCATCTCCGGCACATGGTTGGAGGCCGTCTCCCTGCGAGTTCAACGGCCAGCAATGTGAAGGAGCTGCTTTATCGCTTCGAGTTTCCAGAGCGCCCAGGGGCCTTAATGCGCTTCGTGACGGCCTTGCATCAGGATTGGAGCATCAGCATTTTCCATTACAGAAATCATGGAGCCGATGTGGGTCGAATTGTGGTTGGCGTTCTTGTCAGCACCGACGATCTCAAGGCCTGGCAGTCCTTCCTGCGCGACCTTGGTTACAGCAGTTGGGAAGAAACGAGTAATCCGGCTTACCAACTTTTTCTTGGTGGATGAAGAGGAGTGAATGGCCAAAAGCTGCACCAGCGTTACTTTGAAATCGGTTCGTAAGGGGAGGTAATGGCACAAGGATTGGAGCGAAGCAACATTCAGGAGTTCTCTCTCTCCCTTCCAGCTCGCTTGGAGGCCATCCTTTACCTAAAGGGAAAAGCCCTGTCCCTTTCGGAATTGGCCGAGTTGGCTGACGCCAGTAACAAAGAAGCAGAACAGGGTTTGCTCGCCTTGGTCGCTGGTTATGCCCAACGGGATACGGCCTTGGAAATTCACGAAAACAGTGGTCGGTACAGCCTTCAGCTCCGGGCTGGTCTTGGGGAACTAGTTCGTAATCTTTTGCCGGTCAATCTGTCAACGGCAACGCTGAGAACCCTTGCAACGATTGCATTGAAGCGACGGATTCTTCAGTCGGAGCTTGTTGAATTAAGGGGGTCAGGCGCCTACGACCACATCAAAGAGCTGCTCAATCAGAACTTTATTGAACGCAAACGCCAAAGCGAAGGACGCTCGTATTGGCTCAGTCTTTCTGAAAAGTTTCACCGTACTTTTTCTGTGCTTCCTGATAGAGGGATCTCAGAACCAGATCAGGCTGCATAAAGTTCATTCATTAGTCACGCTTGAGAAGCACCAATGGATTTGAGTTTTGTTTCCACCTTCCTTCAGATCATTGCCCAGACACTGCAGATTTATTCGTTTGTTTTGATCGTTCGAGTGCTGCTCACCTGGTTCCCAAATGTGGATATGGGGAACCCAGTGCTCAGCACGGTGAGTTCGATCACCGACCCCTACCTCAATGCCTTTCGTGGCCTGATCCCCCCGTTAGGAGGCCTAGATCTGTCCGCCATTCTCGCGTTCGTTGCCCTGAGCTTGATGCAGCAGCTCTTGGTGTCAGCCAGCTACGCATTTGCCGGTGGATTTGGCAACTACGGCTAAGGGGTACTTGAGTCAGCATCCTCAGCGGTGATCGCCACTCCCTTTCAGCTGCCCACGCGCTGAACGGTCACGCAATTTCTGAAGGTTTTGGTTGGCCACATCATCCAGGTCATAGCCCAGTTCACTGGCTAGCTGAGCGACGTACCAGAGCACATCACCGAGCTCCAGCGCGATCTCAGCTCTGACCTCATCGTCAAAGTGTCCTGCTCGATCGCGCAGAACCTTCTTCACTTTGTCTGCGACTTCCCCTGCTTCACCAGTTAGGCCCAAGGTTGGATAGATGGGATTGCTGCCAGCATCTGGGTAAAGAGCAGTTAGCCGTGCAGCGGTCTGATAAGCATTCAGGTCCATACGATTCATGTTGAAGAGAGTCATCATCCAACAAGTCTTTGAGTCCAAAAGGGCAAGACGGTAGATTCCGCAAGCTTCAAGACCTGTGGATGGCCCAGATCGATCTAACCCGTAGAACCAAGATCGTGGCCACCATTGGGCCCGCAACGGAAAGTCCCGAAAGGATCCGTGAACTCATCCAAGCCGGAGCGACCACGTTTCGACTGAACTTTTCTCATGGAGATCACAGCGAGCACGCCGAAAGGATGGCCACAATTCGACAGGTGGCCCACGAATTGGGCGCCCACATCGGCATCCTTCAGGATCTTCAGGGTCCGAAGATTCGCTTAGGTCGCTTCGAAGAAGGTCCGATCACGCTCGCAAAAGGTGATCAATTCGCACTCACGGCTAAGCAGGTGCGTTGTAATCAGACGGTGGCAACAGTCACCTACGACAAACTGGCCGAAGAAGTGTCTGCTGGTAGTCGCATCCTTCTTGATGATGGCCGCGTCGAGATGAAGGTTGAGCGCGTGGATGCCGCCGACCAGACCCTCCACTGCTTAGTCACGGTTCCTGGCGTGCTGTCCAACAACAAAGGGGTGAATTTCCCAGACGTGCAGCTCTCTGTAAGGGCGCTGACTCCAAAAGATCGACAAGATTTGGCCTTTGGCCTTCAGCAGGGCGTGGACTGGGTCGCGCTGAGCTTTGTGCGCAATCCCTCTGACATGCAAGAGATCAGAGAACTGATTCGTAAGCACGGTCACACCACTCCTGTGATCGCCAAAATTGAAAAGTTCGAAGCGATTGATCAAATTGACGCGATCTTGCCGCTTTGTGATGGCGTGATGGTGGCCCGTGGTGACCTAGGGGTTGAAATGCCTGCTGAAGAGGTCCCGCTTCTTCAAAAAGATCTGATCCACAAAGCAAACAGCCTCGGGATTCCGATCATTACGGCGACCCAGATGCTCGATTCCATGGCTTCGAGCCCTAGACCGACGCGTGCAGAGGTAAGTGACGTTGCCAACGCCATCCTGGATGGCACTGATGCGGTGATGCTGTCCAATGAGACGGCTGTTGGTGACTTTCCTGTTGAGGCTGTTGAAACCATGGCGACGATCGCCGTGCGGATCGAACGGGATTACCCCCAACGGCCCATCGATACTCATCTGCCGAGCACAATCCCGAATGCGATTAGTGGGGCGGTGAGCAGCATTGCCCGACAGCTCAATGCGGCAGCGATTTTGCCCTTAACCAAAAGTGGTGCCACCGCTCATAACGTCAGCAAATTCAGGCCCTCCACTCCCATCCTTGCGATCACCAGCGAAGTCAACGTGGCGCGCAAGCTTCAGTTGGTTTGGGGTGTGTCACCACTGTTGATTGAAACCCAAAAGAGCACCACAGCCACCTTCACGTTGGCGATGGCTTATGCCCAAGAGCTTGGTGTGGTGAAAGACGGTGATCTTTGCGTGCAAACAGCAGGTACGCTCGCTGGAATTAGTGGCTCTACAGACCTGATCAAAGTGGGCATCGTGAGTGCTGTACTCGGTCGTGGGACGGGCTTTGGCAGTGGCTCTGTTAGCGGAAAAGTGCGTATAGCGATGTCTGCTAGTGATTGCGCTCGGCTCGAACCAGGAGACATCCTTGTGGCTCGGGATACCTCAGCCGACTACCTCGACGGCATTCGTGAAGCTGCTGCTGTCATCACAGAACAACCTGGCGAGGACTCTCACGCTGCAGTAATCGCCAAGCGCCTAGGCGTTCCTGTGATTACCGGGGTGACCAATGCCACGCAAGATCTCAGAGAAGGCGAAGTTGTCACCTTGCACGTGAGAGATGGTTTGGTTCATCGGGGTACAGGCAGCAACATGGCAATGAAATTAGACACCATGCTCTGAGTTAGGTCCCTAACCGTTCATGGCCAGCAAGCTGCCTCTTGCCGACACCGTCGGCATGGCTCTCACCACACTGAAGGCAAATCGCTTACGCAGTTTGCTCACGATGCTGGGCATCGTGATTGGTAATGCCTCCGTGATCACCCTTGTTGGTGTGGGTCGAGGTGCCCAAAATTTGGCGGAGGACCAGCTCAGCAGTCTTGGAGCCAACGTGTTGTTTGTGGTTCCTGGAAGCAATGACACGCGAAGGCAGGGGGTGGCCTTTCCGCGCACCTTGGTGCTGGAGGATGCCAGCGCCATTGCTGCGCAAGTGCCAAGCGTGAAACGCGTTGCTCCCCAGATCTCAGCCAATGAAGTTGTTCAGGCTGGGGCGAGGAGCACGAGCGCCTCGATCTCAGGGGTAACGCCAGCTTTTTTACCGGTGCGCAGTTTTGAGGTTGCCCGTGGTCGATTCATCAGTTCCGAGGATGAACAGAGCGCGAAGACCGTTGTGGTGATTGGTCCAGATCTTCGTGACAAGCTCTTTCCTTCTGGTGCAGCCGTTGGTCAAAGCATCCGGATTAGAGACCAGAGCTTCTCTGTCATTGGCGTGATGGAGCCCAAAGGAGCGGTCTTTGGTTCAAACCAGGATGAAAATGCCTACATCCCGCTAACAACCATGGTGAGTCGTCTCACTGGCCGGGACCCCACCTATGGAGTCAGTCTCAGCTTTATCAGTGTTGAAGCTAAGGATGAGCAAAGCACTGGGCCAGCAAAGTTTCAAATCACCAATTTGCTGCGTCAACGGCATCGCATTTTGCGCAAGGACGATTTTGCCGTCAGATCTCAGAAGGATGCTCTCACCATCGTTGGCACGATTACAGGCGGCCTAACGCTGATGCTTGGTGCGATCGGAGGCGTTTCGTTGCTCGTTGGTGGCATCGGAATCATGAACATCATGTTGGTGTCGGTCAGCGAGCGCACGGAAGAAATCGGCTTACGCAAGGCATTGGGTGCGCGTAGTTCCGACGTTCTCCGACAGTTTTTGGTTGAAAGTCTTGTTTTGGCGAGCCTCGGTGGCGTAATTGGAACCGCCGTAGGACTTGGCACCGTGACAGCTGTTGCCTTCTTCTCGCCCTTACCAGCAGCGATTGGTGCATCAACAATTTTGGTCACGGTGGGGTTATCTGGATCCATCGGTCTGTTTTTTGGCGTCGTACCTGCCAAGCGTGCAGCGATGCTCGATCCGATCGTTGCATTAAGAAGCCTCTAAATCGCCTTGCCTTGAAACAGCGGTTTAGGTAAGGAAACTCTTACAGTCGTGGGAATTGCGAAGAATCCATGAATCAACGCTGGCGTCAGATAGCCCTCTGGATTCTTCCCATCGGCGTCGCGTTGCTGCTTGTTTGGCAGCTGGTTGGAAGCGGAGCTCTCAATAATCTTCGTAGTAATAGTGCTTCCACTAGCGGAAGCACCACGGTTGCTCCCCGCAATGCTGCTGTGGCTCGGATGAGCTACGGACGTTTCTTGGACTACGTCGCAGCTGGTCGCGTCACGGCGGTTGATATTTACGACGGCGGCCGTAACGCGGTTGTGGAAGCGGTTGATCCTGATCTTGATAATCGGGTTCAAAGGCTCCGCGTTGACCTTCCTGGCTTAGCCCCTGAGCTGATCAACACCCTCAAAGAAGAGGGCATCAGTTTCGATATTCATCCACCGAAGACAGCTCCCCCTGCCCTTGGAATTCTTGGAAATCTTCTGTTCCCCCTGTTGCTTATCGGATCTTTGATCTTTTTGGCTCGTCGTGGCAACTCCATGCCTGGAGGCCCTGGTCAAGCCATGCAATTCGGTAAGACAAAAGCTCGTTTTGCAATGGAAGCCGATACCGGTGTGAAATTTGATGATGTTGCCGGTGTTAGCGAAGCCAAGCAAGACTTGCAGGAAGTGGTCACCTTTTTGAAGCAACCTGAACGTTTCACCTCGGTTGGTGCTCAAATTCCTAAGGGTGTTTTGTTAGTGGGCCCTCCAGGAACCGGCAAGACTCTTCTTGCCAAAGCCATTGCTGGAGAAGCTGGTGTTCCTTTCTTCTCTCTTTCTGGTTCAGAATTCGTTGAAATGTTTGTGGGTGTCGGTGCTAGCCGAGTTCGCGATCTTTTCAAACGTGCGAAAGAAAATAGCCCTTGTCTCATCTTTATCGATGAAATTGATGCCGTAGGTCGGCAACGTGGTGCTGGAGTTGGTGGAGGCAACGATGAGCGTGAGCAAACGCTCAATCAGCTGCTGACAGAAATGGATGGTTTTGAAGGAAATAGCGGAATCATCATTCTTGCCGCTACCAATAGACCTGACGTTCTGGACTCCGCGCTAATGCGTCCTGGTCGTTTTGACCGTCAAGTCACCGTGGATGCTCCTGATATCAAAGGTCGTCTTTCGATCCTTGAGGTTCACTCCAGAAACAAAAAGCTTGACGAGAATCTCACTCTCGACAGCATTGCCAGAAGGACGCCTGGTTTTACAGGTGCAGATCTTGCCAACTTGTTGAATGAAGCGGCAATCCTTACCGCGCGACGTCGCAAAGAGAGTATCGGAATTTCAGAAATTGATGATGCCGTTGATCGCATCATTGCTGGTATGGAAGGCCATCCCCTCACCGATGGTCGAAGCAAACGATTAATTGCTTATCACGAAGTTGGGCATGCCCTAGTTGGCACCCTCGTGAAAGATCACGATCCTGTTCAAAAGGTCACGTTGATTCCCCGTGGACAGGCCCAGGGTTTGACCTGGTTCTCACCAGACGAAGAGCAGATGCTCGTCTCTCGCGCCCAACTCAAAGCTCGCATCATGGGAGCTTTGGGAGGTCGCGCCGCTGAAGATGTTGTGTTTGGTCACTCCGAAGTCACAACTGGTGCCGGAGGTGACATCCAAATGGTGGCCTCGATGGCCCGTCAAATGGTGACGCAATTTGGAATGAGCCAATTGGGTCCGATGGCACTTGAGGGAGGCAGCCAAGAAGTTTTTCTTGGCCGAGATCTGATGACGCGCAAAGATGTTTCCGATTCCATCGCTAAACAGATTGATGAGCAAGTGCGGTTGATCGTGATGAAGTGCTACGAGGAAACTGTTGCACTCGTTGGTCAACATCGCCAAGCCATGGACAAATTGGTGGAACAGTTGATTGAGCAAGAAACTTTGGACGGGGATGAATTCCGTGTTGTTGTTGCTGAATTTGCTGAAATACCTGAAAAGGAGCGTTTCTCTCCTTTGCTTGCTTAAATAAAAAAGACCAGGATTTTCATAAATCCTGGTCTTTTTTATCGGTTGGTGATCTTTTAAAAGACCCTCATCACGAGGGTCTTTTTTTATACAGAGCGAACAGGGCTCTTATCAATCACGTTGTCGATCAAGCCATATTCCATAGCCTGTTGTGGAGACATAAAGAAATCTCGGTCGGTATCGGCTTGAATTTTGTCTAGAGGTTGTCCAGTGCGGTCTGCCAATTCATGATTCAAGCGATCTTTAAGAAACAAGATTTCGTCGGCTTGGATTCGAATATCACTGGCCTGACCACTTGCGCCGCCCAAAGGCTGGTGAATCATGATCCGAGAATGCTGCAAACTGCTGCGCTTTCCTTTCGCGCCAGCACATAGCAAGAATGCACCCATGCTCGCAGCAAGGCCAACACAGACGGTGTGCACATCTGGCTTGATGTGCTGCATGGTGTCAAAGATCCCAAGCCCGTCGTAAACCGAGCCACCGGGAGAATTCACATATAAGAAGATCTCTTTTTCGGGATCCTCCGCTTCCAGAAAAAGAAGCTGAGCAACGATTCGATTGGCGGAATCGCTGGTAACAGGCTCGCCTAAGAAAATGATTCGCTCCCTTAAGAGACGAGAATAAATATCAAAAGCCCTTTCTCCTCGTCCTGATTCCTCGATCACGATCGGGATCATGTTGCATAGCTTCAGTTAGAACAATCCTAACGGCGGCAGCAGCGGCGCTATGGTCTTGATTCAAAGTGGGGTGGAAGGACCTTGACGGATCAACGGACGATCGCTGACAGCAAGCGGGCCTTCCATAAAGCTTTTCCTTATGTGATTCCATCTCTGTACAGGAGAACGGCAGACGAGCTCTTGGTTGAGCTGCACCTCCTCAGTCATCAGCAGCATTTCAAGAGCGACGCCTTGTTTGCTGTGGGTTTGCGTCAGGTGTTTAAGGCGTTCACACAGGGCTACAAACCTGAAACACACCTCGATGAGCTCTATGCGGCCATTTGCAGCTGCAATGGTTTCGATCCGGAGGTTTTGAAAAAGCTTGCAGAGGGATCGACCTCAGCCGTCTCAGGACACACCGTCAGTGAAGTGCGTGAATGGCTTTCCAATCGCGGAGCTGGGGCTCCAGAGCCCTTGTCCGCGGGCATCTCGAGTGTTGGAGGTGAATCATTTCACTACTCACGATTGATGGCTGTGGGCTTGTTGAGCCTGCTCTCATCCGCTCAAGGTGGTGAACCTTCCGATCCTGATGAACTCAAAACCCTTGCCCATGAAATTGGTGAGCAACTAGGACTATCCAAACCTCGCCTGGACAAGGACCTCAGCCTGTACACATCCAATCTTGAAAAGATGGCTCAGGCAGTGGAGCTGATTGAAGAAACCTTGGCCGCAGAACGTCGTAAACGCGATCGTCAACTGGCTGATTCTCAAGCCAGCGAATCAAAACCACCCGAAGCTCAATCTGAGTCTTCCGATGATTCAGCAGCGGAAGAGAGCACTAACTGACCACTGATCTCCCACCATGTTTGTTGGCCTGAAGCCTTCAGATGTGGTGAGGTGATTGCCGGTTTGATTTGAACTTGTACGAAATCGGCCTGCTTCAAAAGTGCAGGCCACGATCCATTCATCAGTCCAAGCGACACAAGATTTCGCGGACGGGCATTGAGCTTCAGTGCTGAAAGCGTCGACGCTGGAAGTGCTTGATAAAACGGTTTTGTGTCAGGAAGACTTGCCAGTCCAGCACTCAAAAGAGTGGGATTGGGGTGGGGTTGAAGCAACCAACGCCAACCACCCACAATCTTGTTTTGCCCTTCTCGCTTATCTTTCCAAATCACAGCATCAGCTTTTTTGGCGTTGTCTTCAGCTGGTTTGAAGCGTTGAAAGCCACGTTCTTCTAAATGGTTGCTCACTCGATCAAGAACTGAGACCCAAGCGGAAGCTCCTCCAGGCAATGGTGCCTGAAATTGAAGACCTGCTCGGTAAGAACCTTTGGCTTGCTGCTGGAGACGGAGCGAAAACGGTGAGAGCGCAAGCCTTGATCGGATCGATTGATTCACTCCGTACTGAGATTCCAAAGGCTGCTGGATGATTTGTCGACTCAGCAATGTGCCCAGGATTAAATCAACACGGGCTCCATGTACTTCTAAAAGGCTGTCCTGATCAAAGTTTTCTGGCTTCTGACGATCAGGAACTGCAAGATTCCAACCTTGTTTGGGTTGTGATGCGGCAAGTGCGATCGATCGGTCGCCTACGACTCCGCCCCAATGGAGGGTGTCGCCGGTTAGGCGAAGTGCAAGGCAACCGTGACTCCCTTGCTGAAGCAACGAAGCTGTTGTTCCACTAATTGCAGCAAGGGCATCGCTCGTCCAAAAAACAGCTGGAGCATTAGCAAGACGCTGCATGCAACGTCTTTGAAGAGATGTTGGTTGAGCTGGGCGCTCGGGTTGGCGTTGAAGTCTTTGAATGAGTTGTTGACGATGCAGCTCATCAGAGCCGAGAAACGTCAATCCCAAAACTTGGTGTTTGCGTAAATTTTTGGTGTCGGTGGGGAGCAGTTGATCCTGAAGAATTAAATAGGCATCGCCATCATCCGACCATCCCTGCCACCAGATCGAGCGCCCTTGCCGTTTCCATAGGTTTGCAGCTCGAACAAGTCCAAGGCGTTGGTTCCAAAGCTGGGGAGCTGGGCGTTTCGAATCTCCATGAAAAGACTGAATCAAACTGAATGCGCCTGAGACGCGACTCAGTGATGCATGTATTCCATCGTCTTTACGTGATGGCTGATTCAGAAGGACGCCGATCAAACCGCTCAATAAAACAGCCCCTAACCCCAATGACGTGATTGGGAGGGACTGAACGATGGATCTGTAGGTGGAGATCTTCAGGAGTGAGTCAGCTGCGGTCACGAGAACGCCTGCGACGACGATCTTTCCACTCGATCGTGGAGAGGTAAACGACTATCACGCTGACAAAGACCAAAAGAACCGCAGCGGTCATCGCCAATCCCTGACTGACGATGGGAGCTTGCAGTGCTTCGTTCACTTCAGAAATTCACGGTGCCATCGCCATTACGGCCCCAGACCACCATCGCGATCGAGAAACTGAAGACAGCAGCGAGTGATGCCCAGGCAATCGTGAACAGCATTGAAATGACGCTTGAATGTAAAGAGCTTACCTAGGCTGCCCCGCGGAACTGACTGGTTGATTCATTACTTCTTATGACTATGGCAACTCCTGGAACCGCGAGCGTTCTCAATCCGGAACGCACAACCCTGCGTTACCCGAATGCCAGAGTGATCGTTCTCAACGATGACGTGAATACGTTTGAACACGTGGTTGAGTGTTTATGCAAAATCATCCCTGGGATGAATAGTGATAAGGCTTGGACACTTGCCCATCAAATCGATGGAGAAGGTGCTGCAGAAGTGTGGGCCGGCCCCCTTGAGCCTGCAGAGCTTTACCACCAACAACTCAGCAGTGAGGGACTCACGATGGCTCCATTGGAACGCAATTAATGTCTATAGCCCCATCCATTGAGATGAATGACGTTCCAGGTCTTCGCTGGCCAACCCTGCTGCGGTTGAGTCTCTTTCAGGCCTGTCTTGGAACCCTTGCGGTGCTTTTCACTGGCACCTTTAATCGCATTCTGATTACAGAACTTGCCTTTCCTGCATTACTGGCAGGTGGAGGCTTGGGATTTGAGCAGCTGGTCTCACCAGCACGGGTGCTGTTCGGACACCTCAGTGATTCCCATCCCTTATGGGGTAAACATCGAACGCCCTATGTCCTACTCGGAACCGTCGCTATTTGTCTTTTGGCGATTCTTAGCGTTCCGGTTAGTTTCAAGGTGAAGGAAGCTCTCGACAGTGGATCACCCTTAGTAGCTGCAGCTGGTATTGCTGCATTTTGTGGCTTATTTGCTCTCTATGGATTGGGTACTTCTTTAGCGAGCACCTCCTATTTAGCCCTCGTTATTGATCGCACAACCGAAGAGCAAAGACCGCGATGTATCGGTGTGATTTGGGCGATGCTCACAATAGGAATCATTGTTGGTGCGATTGCCATCAGTCTTGCCGTTCGCTCGATCGATGGCATTTCAGATCCAGTGATTCTCCAGAGCTGGCTTCAGAAGTTCATGATTTCAATTACTACAATTGTGATGGTGTTGGCCATTGTCTCCACCTGGGGCGTTGAAAAACCAGCAAGTCCTGGAAGTGTTCGGGCTGTGCAGGATTTGGTCACACTTAAAGATGCCTGGGGAGTTGTCACATCAAGTCGTCAAATAGTTATCTTTTTTGGATTTTTAGTTTTATTTACTCTTGGACTGTTTTTGCAGGATCCAATTCTGGAAAGTTTTGGTGCAGAAGTGTTTGGAATGCCAGTATCTAAAACAACTTTGCTTAATGCTTGGTGGGGATCAGGAACCCTTGTTGGTTTGCTTTTAGCCGGCTGGTTTATCACACCAAAGCTAGGAAAATTGGCCACTGCCAGGTTGGGATGCTGGATGGTGATGGGTTCATTATTTCTATTAGTGGTCAGTGGCTGGCAACAAGCTTCTGGACTCCTTCCTGTTGTGATGGTGCTGTTTGGCTTAGCTGCAGGAGTTGGCACCAATAGCGCACTCACTTTGATGCTTGACCTCACTCTTCCAGCGATGGCAGGAACCTTTGTAGGCATTTGGGGGTTAGCGCAAGCTCTCTCTCGAGGCTTTGGCAAGGTCGTGGGTGGTGGGCTGCTTGATCTAGGTCGTCAGCTTTTACCCAATGCTGGTCCGATGGCTGGGTATGGCTTGGTTTTTACGATTGAAATTCTTGTGATGGCAGGCGCTTTGATTGTTCTTAATCAGCTCAGCGTCGCTCAATTCAGGGAATCCACCACGCAACGACTCGACATGGTGTTGATGGCCGAAATCGACGGTTGAATCAAGCAGCAGGTTTACGAGTGGAACGAGTAAGTGACAACAACGCTTTGGTACGCAGCCGTTGGGTTTGAGCAGCAAAGACATACCGAATCACTTTTCCTGGGCAAAGAGCGAGCCCCCGCACCTCATCACCATGCACCTCGGCCGTAAGGATCTTGGCTTTTGGGCCCAATCGAGATGTCAACGGAGCTGAAATTTCAGTCGTAACAGAATCGACAGATCGGAGCATGGCTCGCAAGGAACTCTTCCCTAATCTCTAGCCAGAGCAGCTAACTTAAACAAGCTTTACTTCTGATCCCTTCGTGGGCCGTCTTGTCGTTACCCACAGCACCTATGTGAAGGGACTCATTCCCTGGCTGAAGGTTTTGGCGAATGACCCACAGATCCAGACCATCACCCCAGGAGTGATTGCAAGGGTGAAGGGTCGTTGCCAAGAGCTAACGCTGAGGCCATCTGTTGCGATCCGCGGTGGATTCAAGCTGATGGCACGCCGTGGCAGGACGGCACAGGAAGTGTTTGTAATTACAACTCTAGAAAAAACAGATTTAATTGAACGTTTGGCTAGCTCGAGGTCTTCGAATCTTTAAGTATATGAAGTAAGGCCCCTATCCGTATAGGCATTCAACGAATCAGATCGTCACTGGTAACAAACATTATATTTAGCCCATTCGAATGCTTGTAACGACTATCCATATCGCTCTAGCATGTTTCTCTGTCAATGATACATATCCCTCCGTCTATTCATGTTGAAAGAGCAGACCGCAAGGGCAACATCCCCCATCTCAACAGCTTAGTGCTCGAGAACAACTAAACACCCAGAGGGCTCTACATCCGGCACATTAAACGACTGATAAAGATATACAGTTGATAAAAAACTATAAAGTATCAGACTGAAAGGAGGCTAAGTTCTCACGCATTGAATCTAATCTTTCAATGACGTGTTCTTGCATCTGCTCTGGATGACTTCCCCATGCCTCAAGCAAGACAGTGCTTCCAATCAGGACAAAAAATATTGTAATAAATTTCGGGAGATGATTATCTCTACTTTTGCTCTTAAAGAGGTAGCGTTCCAAAACCATTTTCCGTTTGCTGAGTTGAAGTTAAATTAATGACCGATTGGCTGCTTGGGTGTTTGCAGTGAACTTAATTAGAGATTACTGAGTCCTATAAATACTGGGATGAAGAGGAATGATTCTTAGAATCGGACCTAGAAGATGGTTGTTACAAGTGTTTGGCATTAGATTCCCTTTTACCTACACATCATCTTTCAGGTTCCTCTAGAGACAGTGATGAAAAGGGCATGACAACTGTTTCCTCTGCTACTTCTGTTGGTATCCTGCACACCAAAGAGATACACATCTGCTCAGTAGAAAGGGTGGGCCGTTGTTACTTTAAAAAGCAGGAGAAAATTAGGTGTGGAATTCGGTTCTAACTATCCTGGCAACATGAGGAGACTTGACAACTTCTGTGAGTTCTTCAAGAACTAGATGATGAAAAAGGCATTAATCCTGCTTCCTGCTCTGCTCCTGTTGGTCTCGTGTCAATCGAGAGAAGAGATGTTTAGGGAGACGTGTGCAAGGTTAAATTCAGGTGGTGTGACTGAGCAAGAAGCGAGAGGCAAGTTAGGGATGAAAGAGGATGAAGGTATGTGGGTGTTCTGCATGTACTACAGACCTAACTAACCCCCTCCTTGGATTTTAAAAATAAATTTCCAAATCCTATTCGCTATATCTATGGCGATTCAGCTCACCCGGGCGGGAATCATCTACTAAGATTTTAGATTTCGTACTGAGGGTGGTAGCTCTCAATCCTCTTTTCTTATATTTTGCCGCTTATTGGTGGCTGGCTGGGGCCAGTGGTTGATTATTTTCTGTAGTATTGAGAACTCCGATAGTCAATAACACCAGTAACAGCAATGCCTTTGCATCTCGTGTGAGTTAGTTGATACATCTACATCTATTAACTAGAGCATCACTACTACTATCCCTGATCAATTGGCATCACTGTGATCTTGGGGTAGAGCTGTGCAGTATTCCTGCTAGAACACTAGGCACTAAAATGTTATCAGTAGAAATATTTAGGATGAGTAGATATAATCAGCAATGCCATGAGCATCATGGATTAAGTGTATTTGTTTGCACATCATATTCTTGCTTTGTATCGGTGAGCGATGACGATCTCAGCTTCATAGGCGCGTACTCGTTGATGGCTAGAGACGATGCCAGAGGGCTCTGCAAGCGTCCTAGGTATCAATCAGCCGGGAATACTAAATTTGTATTCACAAGCAATCACTACCACTACTTGTCACCTGGCAATGCTGCTGGCTGTTCTCACCATTCCACTGGTCATCCTTGGGCATGTGACTCTTACTCCACAACAGAACGCCAAGTGCCTCCGTTCTGAAGGACACACCTAGATGGCAATCGCTTCACGCCTCAACGTCTCTCTAGCAACAGAAAGGAGGGATGCACTCAGCTATCCCGTCTTCGACAGCTCGACTAATCCCTACTCCTAAGCAGAAAACCTGATTCTTCTGACACGACCTAATAGCGCTCTGAGTAGTGCTACTGGGTTGTGGTTTGACTAATTAAGTAACAGAGGCAATCAGCTTATAAATCTTGCTATCACTGGCTTCTTAAGGTGGTGAACCGCTGTGCCGTGCGAGCCCCAGTGTTCGACCTGGAGTTACCAGAAGGGACGAAAGATTTCGAGAGGATTCGTTTCCGGCTACAAGGCCGGTTTACGGCACCAACACGACAGTCACCCCATATCGAAAGAGAGTCAGATCAGAGCACTAGAGAAAGGCTGTCACCAACACAGCAGTTCTCTACCAATTTAGGGGAAGAGGCCAGATTTCACGAATAGCTTGCAGCATTTGCTGTCCTCGCTCGGCACGCTCATCAGCGCTATGGCCATTGAGAAGGGTGGTGACATGCCCCACTTTGCGTCCAGGGATCTCATCTTTTCCGTACCAATGCAGATGCAATGCCTCGATTGAACGTAGTTTTGAAAGGCGTTGCTCAAGTGGCTCTGCCTGGTCGGCATTGAGACCGAGCAAATTGACCATCAAGGAACCATCGGCAATGAATTCTGGATTGGGGACATCCAGGCCTGCTGCAATGCAGAGTTGTTGATCAAATTGACTGCTTGAACAGGCCTCAATTGAAAAATGGCCTGAATTATGCGTTCGGGGAGCTATTTCATTGACAAATAAACCCTCCGATCCATAGAAAAACTCCAATGTCATCACTCCCACGTAGCTGAGCTTTGTGAGAATTGAGGCTGCAATGTTGTAAGCCGTTGCCTCAACAAGTTGACTCACTGGAGCAGGAGCAATGACCCAGTCGCAAACCTGATTTTTCTGATGCGTTTCGGCTAAGGGCAGGCTACGAATTCGCCCTTTTGAATCTCGACTTACAACAAGAGCTAGTTCCTGCTCGTAGGAAACCCAGGCTTCGATTAACCACTCATGGGTATCGACGTTTCGAAGCAACTGAACCAAGCCGTTTAGATCTTCCACAACCCTTGTGCCCTTTCCGTCATAACCGCCGTAGGCAGCCTTCGCCATGACAGGGAAGGTCCATCCGCTCGGTAAGGATGGCGATCCAGGATTGAGTTCAGCTAATGAAATCCAATCTGGACTTGGAATTAACAGATCATTGAGTAGTCGCCTCTGGGACAACTTATTAACGAGAGGGATCAGGCTTGCCAGTGAAGGAGTGAATTGCACTCCCTGTCGCTCAAGAGGCATCAAAGCATCGACAGCGACCCATTCGTTTTCGAAGGTGATGCCTACGCAATGCGATGAGAGCTCCCTTGTTGCACGGACATCTGTTGATCCCGCAATCACTAAATCCTTAGCCAGTGAGGCAGCAGGGTCTTCAGCTTTTGACGCTTGAACCGCAAGCGTCAAACCTCGTGTTTGCGCTGCTTCACCAAGCATGAGGGCAAGTTGCCCTCCACCGATCACCCCAATTGTGTTGTCAGCGTTGGGCATCCGTTGCAGATCGGTCTGGGTGGAGCTTGTCATTCTCTCCTTTTAGCAACGATGACAGCCCTAAATCAGGCTTCGTTCTCCTCCGAACGCAAGTCGAATGGCTGTGAGCAATAAAACGAGTAGGAACAGCGCGAGCCCAACCGTGCAGGCATAGCTGATTTCTAGTTCTGCGAAAGCCTGGTCATAGACGTAATAAACGAGGGTGCGGGTGGAGTCTGCAGGGCCACCCTGTGTCATCAGAAACACCTCCTCAAAGACCTTGGTTGCAGCAATCGCGGAGATCACAGCCACCAAGGTGACGTAAGGACGCAGCAACGGCAGAGTGATATCAACATGCTTCCGCCAGCCTTCACTTCCATCTAGCTCAGCAGCTTCATAAAGCTCTGTTGGGATGCCTTGAAGTCCACCCAGGAAAATCACCATGTAGTAGCCCAATCCTTTCCATAGCGTGACGAGCATCACTGAGGGAAGGGCTAAAAACGGATTGGTTAAAAAATCAATGGGGATGAATCCTTGACCAATCAAGGCGCCAAGCCATCCGTTAATTAAGCCGTTTTCGGCATAGAGCCATCGAAAGGCGATAGCAGCTACAACGATCGACACCAAAACTGGCGTATAGAAAGCAGCGCGCAGGATGTGAACACCTGGAAGGACTCGATTAACAAGAACCGCCAGGGTTAGGGCTCCGATCACAATCGGTGGAACGACACCAAATAAATAAATCAAAGTGGTGCCTAGCACCTGATAAAACATTGGATCGCCAAGGAGCCGCTGAAAATTGGTTAAGCCAATAAATTTCAGTGGTTCGGTGACATCTAGTCCTGTTTGCGTGAAACTGATCACCAGCGCCATCAATGCTGGAACCAATACGGAAAGGCTCAGAAGAATGAGGGCAGGAGCTAGAAACCCCCAAGCAATGAGCGTGGACCGCTGTTTGGACGTTGAAGGCAGGGCCATCACCAGCGCCAGATGGTTTGAAGGAGAATAGATCCGTCACAGCGGGCGGCATGACCCAATCCCAACCGAGCTCCACATCAGCGGTAGCTGTAAGACGTATCAGCGTGGCGCTCGAACACAATCCTTATGACGTCGTGATCAACTGCGGAGGTGTGGATCATCTCGGCGCTGAATTGCTTCGAATCGGGATTCGCCCGAACACCAAAATCCTGGTAGTCAGCAATGCAGATGTTGCTACGCCCTATGGAGGCCGCTGTCTGTCCAGCCTCACTCAGGCGGGATTTAAAGCCAGTTTGCTGACGATTGCCGCAGGGGAAGATCAAAAAACATTGAACACCTTCAGCACGATCCTTGATGCTGCAAAAGAGAAAGGGTTGGAGCGTCAGTCATTGATGCTCGCTTTAGGTGGAGGGGTTGTTGGAGACATGACTGGGTTTGCAGCCTCTTGCTGGCTGCGCGGAATCGGAGTGGTGCAGGTTCCGACAACGCTATTGGCCATGGTGGATGCCGCAATTGGCGGAAAGACGGGTGTGAATCATCCAGGCGGTAAAAATCTGATCGGCGCCTTTCACCAGCCAAGGCTGGTGATGATTGATCCAGACACGCTTCAGACCCTTCCCGTGCGCGAATTCAAGGCTGGTCTCGCTGAGGTGATCAAATACGGAATGATTGGAGATTCAGAATTGTTCGACTTGCTCGAGCGATCCGCCGGCTTTGACGACCCTCTCTCGATTTCCACCGAGCTGCTGGAAACGATGCTCGAACGGTCTGCACAAGCCAAAGCACTCGTTGTCGCTGCTGATGAAAAAGAGGGTGGTCAGAGGGCCATCCTCAATTACGGCCATACGTTTGGACATGTGGTCGAAACACTGACTGGATACGGCACCTGGCTCCATGGCGAAGCGGTTGCGATTGGCATGGTGGCGGTGGCTTCACTCTCCGTGCAGCGCGGTGTTTTGCCCCAAACCGATGCTGAACGTCAGAAACGTTTGATTCAAAGTGCTGGATTGCCCAGCCAATGGCCTGATCTCGATCCAGATCTGGTCTTAAGCACGCTTCAAGGCGACAAGAAAGTCCGCAACGGTCGTCTTCGCTTCGTGCTTCCGACACGTATCGGTGCTGTGTCGATCGTGGATGACGTAAGCAGTGATGAAATCAAAGCCTGCCTGGCATCGTTGCGCTGATGTCTGAAGGCTCTTGCAGGAATTGACTCCGCTCACCAGTTCCTGAATTTGGGAACAACGGGTTGAATCGCAGGAACGACAGCCATCGAAATTCCCCAAGGCAGGCAGGATCGACGAGACGCAGGAGAGCTTCACGACGTTGCAGCACCTCAGCGAGTTGGTGGCCCGCAAGCTGTTGAAGACTGCTGAATCGCTCAGCAAGGCCTAAGGCCAGTAGAGCCTCACCCTGTCGGCACTGCCCCTCCAGGGTCCAACCATTGGTAGTGGCTTGATGCACCATGGTCTCAAGACAGAGATGAGCCGTGAGGTCTTGTTTGCCTGCATCAACCAAGACGTTGTTACTGGCTCGTTGGTTTCGATAGGCCATGAGAGTCCCCTCTCTGCGTTGAGCGGAGTAGTAACGATGTGCCTCGAGGGCATAGTCAACAACAAGGAGATGGCCCGCGATTAAAGCCTCAGACGCCTCTGCGAACCAATTGGCGCATTCGTCATGCCATTCCGTGGTCCATCCGTCCTCAGCGTCCTCTGGAGGCAAAGCAATCTGTGTTGCTGACAACGTTGCGTTCATGCGCTCTTGAAGCGTCTGAGGGATGGCTTCAATTCCCCAGTGCAGACCCTGATCGCCATTGTTTTCATCTTGCAGTTGAACGGTTTGACGATGCAGCCGTCCATCGTTCAGTTCAAGGCGCTCCACCGGAAAGGCATCGAGGAGCTCATGAGCAATCAAGACACCTATCACCGGGCTGGTCTTGAGTTCTGATAAAGAGCTCCAGCGTTTCCGAAAGAGTTGATTGAAATCCCCTGACCCCTGGTGCTGCTCTATCCGTTTGCGTTGACGCTGTTCCATCCCTGGATTGGCTTCAACCAAAACGAGCTCAAGTCGATGGACCAGGTCGGGAAGCTGCTCGCTCAAATAGTCGATGAGATCACAACTCAACTCCGCTTCACCAGGCCCAACTTCAACGATGGAGAGGGTTTCCGTTGGGTGGTTCAGAGCGAGAGTTCGAAGCCACTGGACAAGCTGACAAGCCATCAAGGCTGAAAAATCAGGACCCAGGGTGGCTGACGTCACAAAGTCACCTCCCTTGCCAATCTTCAGTTGGCCACTGCCATAGGCCCCATGTTTAGGGTCATGCAAAGCCCAGGCCATGAACTGGGAGAAGGGGACGGAACCGCCTAATTGCTTTAAACGCTGGTGAAGCCATAAAGGGCAGGGCGCAGCAGGGCCTGTCATTGAGGAGAATGCCTGTAATGCGACAGAGCTATGGGAACACAACCGCGCTTCACACGATTTTTGTTCCCGCTGTTCAGCTTATTTCTGTTGCTTCTCGTCGCAAGTCCAGTCCAGGCGATTGACAACCCAGAGCTACTTCCCGACCATCCAACCCCGGTGATCGATCTGGCTCACGCCTTTAGTGACAATCAACTCAAAGAGCTTGAAACGTCATTGGATGCGTTTGAACAGAGCAGTGGCTGGAAACTGAGAGTTCTTACCCAGTATGAAAAGACTCCTGGTCTCGCCGTTAAAGAGTTTTGGGGCCTCGATGAACGGAGTTTGTTGATTATTGGTGATCCTCGCGGTGGGAATTTGCTCAATTTCAACGTGGGCGATGCCTTTTTTGCCTTAATGCCGCGGACCTGGTGGGTGGAGCTGCAAACGCGTTATGGAAATCAGTTTTACGTCCGCGACAACGGTGAGGACGGTTCACTCTTGGCGACGATCGGAGCCGTAGAACTTTGCCTGGATCGAGGCGGTTGTCAGTTTGTTCCGGGTTTGCCGCGGGAACAATGGCTCTTAACTTTGGCCACTTCGGTGCTTGGTGGCTTAATCGCCGGATTTGCTGCCTATCCGCGTAAAGAGGGTGAACGTATCGCCTGGGCTTGGGTACTCCTGTTGTCTCCCCTATGGGTGATGTTGTTTGGCGTGTTTGGCATCGCACCGGTGGTCACACGAACAAGCGATCTGTTGCCGCTCGTGCGCAACGGGATGGGATTCGTTGGAGGGATGGTGGGTGCCTATCTGATCGCCCAAACAATCGTTGGCCGAAAATTGGCAGAAGAAAATGACAAATAATTGGCCCCCATTAAATCAAGATCCTGATAGGGGCATGCCACAAAGAATCGTTGGTCCTGTGCAAACAGGGGCTTTGGGCCCGTTGCTGCCAGTGTCATCGCTGAGAGCTTCTTGGCGTTGATCTCTGATCTGACGCAGCTGACTCAGATTGACCTGATAAAACGATTGAAGATTGGCGAAACGTTTTACAGGCTGGCCGTAGTAACTGCGGCCGCGAAGCGTAGGGAAAGAGGCCCACTCCGGAGCTAGCTTCGCCGCGAGCTGAGGTGTCATCACACCAACATCTGTGAGGCGCAGAGCTTTGCGTCTTTGAACGAGGAACAGAGCACCTTGATCTTGAACTTCAGGTCCAAAACCCCTCACCCCCAAACTGCGCTTCACCAGATCCCAGGTGAATGGCATGAACTGATAGGCACCAGCCGCAGCACTCGCATAACGAGAGGAATAAATGACGCGATCGGGATGGCGATCCATCGACCCCATCAGCCCCCCGCCAAACATCACGCGATAACCAATATCGAGACCGTTTTTCCAGGTTCCTTCAGCGAAGCGGATCGTATTGAGAAGAGCCCGTCGCTCTGGGGTAATGATGTATGGGAGGGCACTGACAGACTGATCTGTTGAAGTCATCAGTCCAGAGCGTGATGCTTGAAGCGTTGGCATCGCAGCTACAGCAGCTTCAGCAGACTGAGAAGCCATGAATGCTGGACCAAAACTTGCGAGAGCCGCTGGAAGGAGACGACAAACGGTTTTCGCAAGAACAGTCATACGTGTCAAAGAAGAAAGATTGACCGGAAGAGGAGATCAACAGTCCGCAATAAGGCGGCACTCGAAATATCAAATAGAAACGAAATTGAACGAAACTGGCTCAATCACGGGAACTTTGACGAACGAGCTCGAGAGACCCAAGAGCTGATGTGACAGATGAGCAATTGCCCCTAGTCGCTGCCAAGACTCATGTGGGACGCATCATGCGCCAAAGCCAGAGCGCACCGACCATCTCGGCAGAGATTAAAAAAAGTAATTGCAACAATCAGACGTGCTGAACTGTGCTCGATGCCACCGTGGCCAAAGCCTTTGCTGCCTCTTCCGCACCCTGTTTTGAAGCAATCGGGCGGATTGCATCGACAAGTTGTTGATCGAGTTCCCATTCACCTTGATTGAAAGCATGGCGACTGAGAATCCTGTGTTGTCCATACAGACGAAGGCCATCCATGAGCACGGAAGCCTCAGCGAAGCCTTCACGCTCCACGACATGCATCCCTAGGTCTTGGCTTAACGCTTCACAAAACGTGCTGTAACCAGGCTTGCCTAAGTGTCGGTCGCAAAAAGGCATGACATCAAAAGGCCGAACACTTTCGGGCAAAAGAGTGACATTGCCCTCAGATTGAAAGTTGGCACGCAGATGAGGAGCCACGGGGGCCGGCATCAGAAAATGATGATGGGGCCAAAGACGAAATAAGGCAGGGTCAATCGCGACACCCAAGCCCCCAAATCCAACAAGCACGAGAGGTTGCTGGATGTGTTCCAAGTGTTGACGCAATGGGCCAGGAAGTTCGCGCAAGGCAGAGACGGTGACACCTAACGCCTGCTCGTCTATATCCCAGTGCATCGCCAGTGAAAAAGGGCAGCGCAACAGCAGCTCCCCCTGCCGGTATTGAGCGCGTGCTGATGCTGCGTATTCGGTGAATCGTCCACCAAGGGGTTCATAAATGTCATCCCAGCCGAAATTACCCATCCAAACCAAAGGAGCGCCGAGCCTTTCAGCCAGTACTGCTGCTGCCGGTGGGATATCACCAACAACAAGAACTGGGGTGTTCTGCTGAGCAAGCCAGGCAGCCTCTTGATCGAGACGTTGTGGCAACTGAGCATCCAGAGCCTTCAAGGACTCCAGGGTTCTCTCTTGATCCACGCCGAGCGCGTCGGCCTGAATCATTCCCACATCCCAACCAACAAGGCGTTGCTCTACGGGCACAGCACCGCAGACCAGCTTCAGAAAATCAGCAGAGACCAGGGAGCTGACCACAAGCCTCCAGGACGGACGAAGCTGATGCAAAGCGCACAAAACAGTGGCTTGTCGTGCAGCGTGTCCAAAACCATGACTGCTTAGGCAGACATAAATCAGCATGACCTAGAGCTTTCACTGGGTTGCCTCAACAACGTTTGCTCGTAGGCAAGCGTTCCATTCGGATGGAACCAGCGATGGCTTACAAGACTGAGTTGACGACCTTCAAATTCAACCCAGGTGAAATGAATCAAAGTCTGTCCCGCTTCGTCTGATCCCGATCGTGGAACGCACGCGGCATTGACGTAGGCGGTGCCATAACGATCACGATGAAATGTCATCCGTTCTCCCTTCCCCCCTCTGAGGCTGTGATGCATGTGGCCAAACACCACCAAATCAGCAGCTCGCCGGCGGCGCAGGGTCTCAACAGCAATCGCAAGATCACGATCGCCCCAATCAATGTGGGGATGTTTCCAATCCCGACCACAGATGCTGGACGCATCAGAACCAAGACCAGTGGGACCACTGTGGGCGAGAAGCACGAGTGGCCAGTCGTCGGGTGCGTCTGACGCCGCCTGAACGATCCGATCAACCGATTGCTGCTCAGTGACTGGGCCGAACACACTTTGCACCGCTTCAGACAGCTGATAACCACCTCCTGAACTGCATGGACGGGCGCCAACAATGGCAACTTCTGGAGTCGACCAATTGCGCAACTTCCAGGAACAGTCGAGATCCCCCAACATGGAAATCTGCTGTCGCAGACGTTCACCACTGCGATCTCTCCCTCGGTCGTGATTACCAAGGATCACGGCGCAGGGGAGCTTCAAACGCGTAATGGCTTTCACTAAGCGCAGATCACCATCACTCAAGTCGCCCACGAACAACAGAGCATCAGGCCGCAACTGCTCGAGCAGCTGTTCGTCGTGACAGGTCCAGTCACCATGAAGGTCTCCGGCTATGGCGAGGCGCAATCTGGTCAGGAGTGGTGCCTAAGCTTTCAACATCCTGCCCGATGTGGCCAGAATGTCTGAAATCAACCCTGAGACAGAGCTAGGGAACAGGATCATGAAAGACACTCCCGGTGATCTGGTCAGCGCAATCAACCAGCTTCGAAGGGATCGCAACGCCATCGTATTGGCGCATTATTACCAGGAACCAGAAATACAAGATATCGCTGATTTTATTGGTGATTCCCTAGAACTCTCACGTAAAGCAGCCAGCACAGATGCAGATGTAATTGTATTTTGCGGCGTACATTTCATGGCAGAGACAGCAAAGATTTTAAGTCCAGACAAGATTGTCCTGTTGCCTGATAGCGACGCAGGATGCTCACTAGCAGATGATTGTCCAGCCGATGAATTTGAGGCATTCAAAGCCAAGCATCCTGAACATTTTGTTGTCAGTTATATTAATTGCACCGCAGCTGTAAAAGCACAAAGTGACTTAATATGCACTAGCAGCAATGCCGTTGACCTTGTTAATCAACTTCCGTCTGATCAACCTATTTTATTCGCCCCAGATCAAAACCTGGGACGCTGGGTCCAACGGCAAAGTGGGCGTGAACTCACATTGTGGCAAGGACGCTGCATCGTTCACGAAACATTTAGCGAAGAGGCTTTATTAAAACTTAAGCTTCAACACCCCGACGGAGAAGTGATTGCTCACCCTGAGTGCATGGAAAACCTACTTGATATAGCGGATTTCATAGGCTCAACCAGCAAACTCTTGGCGCATGCACAATCGAGTTCTGCAAACACTTTTATCGTGCTCACTGAGCCCGGTATATTGCATCAAATGCAGAAGATGGTTCCCAATAAAACCTTCCTCGACGTACCAGGCCTGGACGGATGTAGCTGTAATACATGCCCTTACATGCGGATGAATAACCTTGAAAAACTATGGCAATGCCTGGAGACGCTTGAGCCTAAGATTGAAATGGACGAAGACCTACGAATCAGAGCATTGGCTCCAATTGAGCGAATGCTTGAAATGAGCAAGTAATAGAATTCCAATACGATTCTTAGCTTAATCACTAAAAACTCTATTCAATCAAACCATTCAACAATTATGTTCATTTCGGACTTCTAATCTTTAAAAAGATTGTAAATAGCTTTGGTATATTTAATATCTTAAAACCCAATCCAACGTTCAATCCGTGTGGAAGCCAATGACTTGTTCCATAAGAAATACTAGGTGCTCATAACACTTTGGTGCTACTGACTGTAAGCGAAACAGCCAACTTTGAGAACGACTGTCTCATCAATGCTCGAAGTGTTAAAAAGCAAAGGCTACGTAACTGATCCCATGCTGAAAGGAGCATTGATCACCGATACCCATGCAGATCATCAGCGAAAGGCCGTGCACAGTCCTGAGCTATTAAACAAGAGAGAAGACTTTTGCGATTTCAAATTGATCGTGAGCTCAGGATTCACTCGGAAACCGATAGAGAAGCGCTAAAGATGTCAAGCATAAGTGGTTAACTTACATGATTCAGCTTTGAATAGATATTACACAGGACAGGAGCGATCATAAGTATCAAAAGCGAATAACTAGGGCTTATCCATAGGCATCTCGCCATTGGTTGATCAATTACCGTCTAAAAATAACGATGAATCCCGTCTAGACAGACTCACAGAAATGTAGAACAATTCGAGCAAAATGCTGCTTAATTTTATTCCACTGGTATCCACAATTGGAGAAATTTTGGGATACTACTTTGTTTATTGATAAGCAAAACCTTGCTAAAGAAACAATTGGCAAATGAATAACAAAAACGATGTAAGGTAAACCCACAACCAAGCATCAACAATGCCTAAAGTGGTGAATGGTGACGTGCCTAAATGCCAACTGAAGAAAGAGTATCCAACTACCCAAGGCCGCCATTGGTTGAACTCATCAATGGCGGCGTCTCAGTTCGTGTTGCCGATGAGATTATTGCTGAGGATAACCGCTACGTACGTGTGTGCGAAACCTTTCATCCGCCAACGATCTATATCCATCAAGACGCTTTTATCAAGGGATCGCTGCATCAGACCACTGGAAGGGCCACATTTTGTGAATGGAAGGGAGTGGCAGAGTACTGGTCACTAAGTAAAGCCGATGGGTCTGAGCTCCGACCACGTGCTGGATGGAGTTATCCGAAACCAACGGAGCGTTTTGCACTCCTTGAGGACTGGATCAGTCTGTACCCCCAATTAGTTGATGCTTGTATTTTGGAAGGTGAAAAGGTATTCCCACAGCCTGGAACCTTTTATGGAGGATGGATCACAAGTTGGACCATCGGTCCTTTTAAAGGCGACCCAAATCATCCTGAACTAATTTAATGAATTGCACAGATCAATTAATGGAGCTTCTGCGCTCAGATCCTGGGAATGGTTTGATTCCTTCATTGATCATGCAGATTGAAACGAATTCGAACGTAGATCTTGAATCTGATCTGTTGCTACTTAAAGGAGTATGGGAATTGAGATGGAGTAGCTCAACCCAGCCATGGCTGAAACAAGCCAATTGGCTAGAAAACCTGCAGATTCTTGATCCAGAACAGAAAAAAGGTGTCAATCTTTTGCGTTTAAGTTCACCCATTGGTGCAGTGGCAGGCATTGCTGTTGAAGCTGAGCTATCAATCAACAGTTCCAATCAAGTTGGCGTACAATTTAAAAAAGGTGGTTGGCTTGGTCCATCTCTTCGTAATGGATGGAGACCTAAATTACTTACTAAAATCAATCAATCGTTTCCTGCTTGGCTAGATATCACAGGACTTGATAACACACTTCGGATTTGCCGTGGTAATGCAGGAACTTGCTTTGCACTAGTTAAGAGACCCGACCTAGCAGTTTCCGACTGGATTCCTGCAACCCTCGAGAAGATGGTGTCATAACGGGAAGGCATTTGGTCGTTACCATTTTTCTAATGATCATTGTCATTCAGATGCCCAATGGATCTGCTTCAGGGTCCAGTCATGGCTCTATGAGCCACAGACATTAGGACAGAATTTTGAGTGACCAACCGATTGCGTGATGATCCAGCTCAGCAAGTATAAACACCTATCAACATCATATAAAGTTTGATGTAGAATTATTGAGATTTAATAGGTCTAGGGCATGGCCAATCGCTCATCAGCATTTTGTTCGCTGATTGCTTTCACTGCTTCGATCACGGCAGAAGCGGTCTTAGTGCTGGCACAGCCCTCAGATTTGGCCACAGTCAAAAAAGGACTAAATTAAACCATGTCTATTGAACAAAGGTGCAGGAATCAACAAGCTATAGCAGACAGAATATTTATGGATTTTAAATATACAAAACCAGGCTCAGACGAACAAATACGCGCACTCGAAACATTTCATTTCCTTGTTTGCATGTGGGCTGATTTCTTCCTTGTAGAGGAAAGGACTCAATCGAAACCGAAAAAAGTCTACGTTGTTAGCTAGGCATTCATATATTATTAAATCACTGGTCCAATAAAGAAATTTTAGATTTACGTATAGACTATAAATAATTCGACAGTTTGAGAACGAGTACTATTACTGCGGGAACTAATGTAATTAGGTTTGCAATTAACACCGGACCATCACCTACCATCCACCCATAGATTGACCAGAACATTACACCGGTAGTAAATAGCAAATACATTCTTAGTGAGATGGAATGCGTATCTCTACTGCGAAGCGTTTTGAGAGCTTGTGGAAAGAAGCTCAATGTCGTTAGAAATGCTGCAATGTACCCTATTAGATCAGGTGACATTGTTTGCTGTCAATGGATTTCTCATTTTATCGGGAGTATCGAAAATAGTTTGTGTATAGCTTACCTATTTGATAAGCATGATAAGAAACAGTTAAAGAACATATGGAAGCTATTTACTGGGAAGAATCCATCCTTCGCCCATCGTTAGAAGGAGGTGAAACCAATAACAAATCTGCTCTGCACTCACCCATTTGAACAATTAACATTTTTCGTGGGGTTGCATTGAAACCATTGGATGCAACATTTATCGCATAAAGGATGTCATCAATATGACCTAAAGTATCATTACGTGCCTGCTTTTTAATCAAATCTAGTTCCTCAAAAAAGCTCAGAATGTTGCTTTGATGAGTATCCAGCATTTTCACCTTTGTAGCCTCTACTCCTATCTGCATGGCGGTTTCAAGATATTCAATTATCTGCGAATTTGACATTGTTGAAGGCATTTCTATGTGGCCTGTCAACCCCCATAAATTTATTTCAAACAAATCTCCATCTTTATCAATCAATATGCAGGGTGTACTCAAACTGAACAATGGTTGATCTCTGAGTTGAATCCAATGATTCTCAATATCTTTCCAGCTGTTAGACATCAGATTCAATTCTCCACAAATTAATAGATACTCATAAGCTAATCAAGAATAAAAATACTACTTTTCTTGTTTAATTGGATTCCCATTTCGTAAACAACTATTTTTAATATAATAAGCAATTTTTGACTCATCCATTCGAAATATTTGATTCTCAACACAAATGCTGATCTTTACTCAAGATTCCAAGACCTCAACAATCAATCGTACCAACTAATATTGTTTAGAAGTAAATGATATAATTTAAAATTGAAGACATTGAGACCTATGGCTCATCAATTCATGGTGCCCATCGACACCATAGCTTCTTGGTATTCACAGAGCTATTATAGACAAGCAGCTTTAGCAAATCAGTGATCTTTTCGTACTTAATCGTATTCCTGATAGTTTCACTATTTTTCAAGCCTTTCTGGAATCTTTATCGGTTGCTAATCCACTGGTCATTTTTACTTATTTTATCACCTTGGATTGTAGGTAAAGCGCTAAGTGCACGCTGGGCCGAAGATGATTATGGAAATGGACCACGACTGATTGCTCTACCAATAGCATTAGGAGGGTATTGGCTCTTGTATGGTTCGTATGTACATCCTGAATATTCATTATTTCCACTATTCATTTATTACTTTGTGGCTTGGCCAGCATTTCGTCACAGCGACGCTTGGGAAAAATTGAATAGAAAATAATACAAACTAAACTGGCTGCATTTCTCAAACCTATCTTTAATTGAAGAAGATTATAAGAACTGTATTTAATGAGCATTGCCTCTGCAAGCCGAAAGCCTGTACTTGTCTGCCGCTGCGTCAGCAAAATAGCAATTAAGAGACTAGTGCACCCCTCACGTTCTCCAATTAGATAAACTTCCTCAACTTTGATCACTTGAACAGTATCCCGAAGAATCGTACGGATTGGTCTAAGCTTTTTTAAGTAGAATCGTCTCTTGGCATCAAGAACCAAACGTCCCTATGATTCAACATGATCAGGTGGGCCTTATGGATTTATCGCGATATAGTTAACATCACACTAGGTCCATTCAGCTATTCATTATGAGTTGCTGATATGCCTCATTGACCTTCCGGAATTCTTCAGCTGATCCGCCTATATCAGGGTGATGTTGTTTGACTAAACGGCGGTAGGACTTTTTAATAGAGTCTTGCGATGCACCAGGTTTGAGGCCTAAAACGTGGAGTGCCTCGCTGATCGAAAACTCTGAGGGGTTGTTGTCTCTGCCGTAGGACTGAGAGTGACGATCAGAAGCGCGCTGATCAGACCTGGTTCTGCGATTTTTACGCGAGCTCTGTTGTCTGTTTTTTAATTCAATGACCACCCGTTGTGGGTCTTCGTCAAGCCATTCACGAGACCTAATTCCATACAGAGCAAAAGCTGCAAGCACTGCACATCGTTTTTTCGTGATCGGCTTAAGCGTGGCAGCAAATAAATCAGTACCCAGACCAGGCATCAGCCGATCCAACCGCTGTTGAAGATTGAGATGAGGGTGAAAACTGGCGCGATTCAAGGCATCGATTAGATGTTCAAGTTCACTGAGGCGAAGGGCATTCCAACCCTGCTGCTTTGCGAGGGCTTCTCCCCATCGTTCAACCTGATCAGGGGAGACAGATGGGATTGTCTCTCCATGCTCTTGTCTGCGCGCATCTGAGCGCTGTTGTTGTCTTGACTGGGATGGTGTCCATTGACGCTGACGAAGCAAATCAAGCTGGCGTTTCAGCTGCAGCACCTGCCTACGCAGACTGTCATTTTCGGCCAAGAGGGCATCAACGTTGCTTGTAACGGTCTGACGACGACGCGGTTCAGCCGCTGACGACCAACGCCGAGGATCAAATCCCATTAGCAACCAACAGAACCCACGGCATACTCAGCCATTTTCGTTTGATCACCATAGGTTGTACAAGCAGCATCTCAATGAGGTTGTTGTGATCTCCAAAATCCAGACCGTATTGTCTGTGCAGCAACCATCTGTGCAGCAGCCATCCTTGCAGCGACCTTCCTTGCATAACTACCAATTCAGCGTGCTTGGGTCCAAGTCGTAAAGTGAATAAGAGCAGCAGAGTTGTTCAACGTTGAAAAGACTTCTCATTCTCCATGAATATTATTCTTCTCAAACAACAAGATTTCATCCATGATTCAAATACAGCCCTAATCAGTGATTATCGCTTAACACATATTCTGAAAATCTTAAATCCAAGCATTGGACAATCCTTGAAAGTTGGCCTGGTAGGTGGAAGTTGCGGATATGGCATTGTCGAATGCATTGATACACAAGTCGTGAAACTCAAGGTTATCCTAAACGAAAATGCGCCATCTAGGCATAAATTTGATATCGTTCTTGCTTTACCACGCCCCAAAATGTTACGTCGTATTTTGCGTACAATTGCGGAGTATGGGGTAGAAAATCTACATTTAGTTAACAGTGCAAGAGTAGAAAAAAGCTACTGGCAGAGCCCGCTATTACAACCAGAAAAAATAGATGATGCACTGATGGCTGGCATGGAGCGCTCAAAAGATACATTGATGACCAATGTACACTTACATAAAAGGTTTCGACCCTTTGTTGAAGACCAATTGTCCCATCTATGTGCTAATCGCAACTGCTGGATTACAGACATGAATGCAGCCAAATCAGCTATTGAACTTGATATTGCTTCAACACCTGCTGTTGTCCTGATCGGTCCTGAAGGTGGGTTCGTTCCTTTTGAAGTTGAACTGGCTACCTCAAAGATTGCAAGATCTATACATCTAGGGAGAAGAGTTCTTAGTGTCGATACGGCAGTAACCACGGTTCTAGCTCAGGCCTTACCAAGCGCTTGACATAAAATAATCAAATGGTTCTTATCAAGAAATAGACAAGGCCAATAAATTATCACAGCGAAGGGGCAAATGACTGCTTTAAAATATATGCAATAAAAAGCCTCCATATCATTGGATATGGAGGTGACAGCATGCGTTTGTTTATATTGATGAAAACGTAGTTAGTCGATCAGGGCCACCCAGGCAAAGGCAATTCCAATACCCATCCAGATTCCAGCACTGAGTCGACGCCCTTGCTCTCCCAGGCGAGCGATCACAGTTTGCGATAAGGAGCAAACAAGCGCTAATAGAACGCCTTGACCAATGAGTAAACCTAAGAAATAGGTGATCAGAGGAGTCGGCTCCGCTCCAACAATGGTGGTACCAAGCAGAAAACCATGGAGGCCGAAGAGCGGCAGAAGCCAGGCGGCTGGAGCTAGTGAAAGAGCAATCAGGCCCTCAACAACAAGGCTTAGCGACACAAGAGCTTCAGCCCAGGGCGCAATCAAATCTGGTAGGGGGATGAACTGAGAGATCAGGCTGCCGCCCAGGCCGATGGCCAGCATTGGGATGATCCAGGCGATCGGCCGCTTCAGGCCAATGAATGCGATGGCCAGCAGAAAGAGCAAATGGTCTGGCCCAAGAAGAGGATGACCAATGCCACTCACTAGACCTGACCATCCACTGAGCTGGCTGCTGTCGCCCATTCCAAACGGGTGGTGAGCGAAGGCGGGGCTTCCAAGCAGAAGCAAAGGAATTATTCCTAGGGAAGCCCACTTCATCGGCCGCAGGAAGGCCTGGTTTGAAAGAGTCAAATGTCGATCCTCGTCGGTTGGAGTTCTGGCGGGCGTTCTGACTGACGACTCCCGAGGAGACGCTTCACAGCTGCGGGACAGCGACGGGGTTTCACCGTTCTTTCCCCGTTTCCTTCTCAGGCTGACCCCTGAGAAACCAATCATCCAATCTTAGCTCGCGTATTCGCGATGAGAATCATTCTCATCCTTGTGTTCTATGACGTTTTGTCGAGGGAATCATGGTTCCCCCCACGCCCGTCCTCTTGATGCCCTCGCTGCCGTAACCACGCACTGCCGGAACATGCACCGTTGTCCAAAAGCTCTCCACAAACCTTTTTCAATCAACAGTGAGGGAACTACAGTCAGGCCGCCGAATCGAATGAGAAGGCACATTCTCGTTATTGGAGAACCCACTAACACCTAAGCCAGAAGCGGTAAGCAACGCCGCAAACATTTGGCAATGTATATTATTGACTGGTTTCTATACAATAGAAGTGACTAACAAGAATGAATTGAAAATACTTAGAAATTTTGAGATTTATTTTCATCCACCCAACCTCTCATTATCGTATTATCTATTCCAAAAATGCACGACCACTTCATCAAGATTGGATCAGCATTCTCGTCCCCATCTAGGCATTGGATTAGCGCTTCCTTTTAAGCAATAACATCAAGCTGAAGGACCAAATTCGATCGCATCTGAAGGATCGACAACACCGAACCAGTGGCTAGCGATAACCTGTGCTTAAGCTCATTTCAATAGAGAAGCTCTGAACACTGCGTTCAACATGATGAGAAAGGCACATGAGTCTTGACGAGTTCCAGCAAGATCTTTCCAAACGAATTGGGAAGCGGGTGATCGAGATCTTCACAAGAGATGGCGAACCAGTTCAGGGTTTAACTGATCTCTACCAACCATCTCCAGCTGGTTTTGCTGGACAGCTGATTGTGGTGAATGGCTCTCGGTACTCATGGGAACTGTGGCAAGAGGCCGGAGAAATGTGGAACTTTCAATCAACACTCATCTCTTCATCAATGATCTCTGATTCTGGTTTGATGACTGATAGCAAAAGTGAAACCCCCTAGAGCGATCTGGGATGTAAGTCAAGCCCCTCGCTCCGTTTCAGATCGCTCAGCCAATGCTGGCCGTCATACCCCATGCGATTCAGTGAATCTGACACTCATCAATCAGCGAGGGAATTCCTTGCTGGTGATCGCACCCTCATGATTCCGAACCAAACTGTTGTCTGATTCAGAGGACTCTTTGGCGACCTTTCTTGTTACAGGCGCAAATAGGGGCATCGGGCTTGAGTTCTGCCGTCAACTGCAGGCTCGCCATGACCAGGTGATTGCTGTGTGCCGACAGCCTTCTCCAGATCTTGAGGCCATCGGTGTGGAGATTCAGTCCGGCATCGAACTCACCAGTGAAGCCTCCATCGCCGCGTTAGTTCAGAACCTGAATGGTCGGCGGTTGGATGGAGTGATCCTCAATGCTGGGACTTTGCAATCCATGGGTCTCGAGAACCTGGATATCGAAGGAATCAAACGTCAATTTGAGGTGAATGCCTTAGCACCTTTGATGTTGGCCCAATCGCTGATGGGACAGATGCCCCACGGCGCAAAGCTAGCCCTGATTACCAGTCGTATGGGATCAATCGACGACAACACCTCGGGTGGCTCCTACGGGTACCGCATGTCAAAAGTGGCTCTCAACATCGCTGGCCGATCACTATCGATCGATCTGAAGCCTCGCGGAATCTCGGTGGCCATCCTCCACCCAGGGCTCGTGAGCACGCGCATGATCAACTTCAATCCAAACGGGATCAGCCCAAAAACAGCAGTATTAGGGCTCTTGGCAAGGATTGATGAGCTTCAACTCGAGACCAGCGGGACGTTTTGGCATTCCAATGGTCAGAAGCTTCCCTGGTGAATTGATAAGCCTCAATTCCTGATTGTGTTGATCCAGGTGTTGCATAGAGCTGTTCATCGTTGTGGGCGATCCTTTTTTGGACGTCCCGCAAACAGCCTGAGAAACTGCCATGAGAGCGCTGGTCGAGCTAGCAAAAGAGATGACTAGCTCTAAACATTGCTAAACAGGTGTAGGTAGGAGCATGGAAGGTGAACTCAAACGAAATCCCTCTAATTTAATTTTTTGATTGCTCACTTTGGCATTCATCGCTCGAGCGCCTGGAGTATTTTCATTAGCCCAAATCACAGGAGGCAAACCATCAATGTCACAAATTTCGTTTGACAACTCACGCCTACTGAGCTGCATGTCGTCTACAAGATTGTAGGTTCCAACAAGCTGGTTGCTGAAAGCAAAGCTCACTCCATTAGTGATGTCAAAGATGCCGCTCCAAGCAGGGACATCATTGCCATTTTTGGGGATCTGTTCACCAGCCGCCTGTTTGATCATGGCAACCATGTCACGTCCTGGGCCATAAATACCACCTAGACGCAGTACACAGATTTTCGTATCAGGGCGATCAATTGTGAGCAAAACATTTTCTGCTTCAACCAACATCGCATTCACAGGATTCAAAGAATCCACAGCCGATTCTTCAGAGACAAGCTCACCTTGCTGATCTCCGTACACACCAGCAGAACTGATGTAAGTCACATGGAGAGGCTCGGTGGACTGACGACAACGCAGAGCCCGGGCCAGATTGCGAATTCCACTTGAAAAAACGGATTGGTATCCATCACCGTTTTGTGTTGGTGCCACGCTGATCAGCAAACCCTGCTGATCCTCAAGGAATGAAAAGTCGCAATCTTGCTGAGCAAGATCAAGGCTGATGGGTTCATTGACAACGTTGCGTAACTCAGCAAAACGTTGTGAGCTGCGGGTTGTGCCAACGACGTAATGCCCTTGGTTTTTCATGCTTGCTGCAACGAAGCTGCCGACGTAGCCACAGCCAATGACGGAGTAGGAAGACATCAGGACAACAACGAGTCAATACCTTTTTACAACTCTTTACCCATCAAGCGTGAGTCGGTCGATACCGTATCGAGGATGTGGGAGGTTGCTGATGGGGCTTCATCAAATCTCCATCCGTGAATTGTGAACAGCCAGAAGCCCCACTGAGAGCGGCGTCTCCAGCCCTTATTTTTCCTAGCTTGTTGAAGCAAGAAGGGGCGATCGATGATCTGGGGTGCAGCTCTCAATAACCGCGATCGTCAACCGGAAGTGATGGATCAGCCTGGGCTCGATCCCAAGGAGCATGCAAAAGCACTCATGGGCTTGCGGCGCATCAATGCGATCAGCCGCTGTTCTGCAGGCCTGTTTCGTCCCATCGAAGCCCTAGCAATCACTCAGCCAGCTAAGCCACTTCGTGTTCTTGAACTTGCCTGCGGAGGAGGGGATACAGCCATTGACCTTGCTCTGATGGCCAAGCGAAAAGGTTTATCGCTCGACATTCATGCTTGTGATCTGAACCCAGAAGCCGTTGCAATTGCACAGACCAATGCAGTGAGAAGACAGGCAGCCTTAACTGTTTTTACTGCTGATGCATTGGCAAAACCAACAGACCACAACAGCTTTGATGTGGTGTATTGCACGCTATTTGCGCATCACCTAGACGAGCTTGACGTGGTGCGCCTTTTAGAGGTGATGGCGCTTCGCTCTCGGAAACTCGTCCTCGTGGATGACTTAATTCGTAGCCGACTTGGTTTTGCACTCGCCTGGATAGGCACCCGTCTGTTGAGCCGTTCCTGGGTGGTTCATACCGATGGTCTCCTCTCTGTACGCGCCGCCTTGCAACCCGATGAAATGAAGAGCATCGCCATGCAAGCGGGACTGAACGATGCCCAGATCAAACGCTCATGGCCGGAGCGATACCTGTTGAGCTGGGCCCATTCTTGAGATGCAAACGTTGTGGGATGTCCTGATCATTGGAGGTGGGCCTGCTGGAGGTCTTGCTGCTCTGGATTGTGCGAAGCAAGGAATGCGCGTACTGCTCGTTGAGCAACGATCGTTTCCCCGCTGGAAAGTGTGTGGATGCTGTTTCAACAATCAGGCACAAGCAATTCTTAGTTCTCGAGGTGAGAGCAACTTGATTGTGGATTGCGGCGGACAAACACTGGACAGCTTGCGCCTTGGACTGCGTGGACGTGAAGCAACGTTGGCTTTACCGAATGGCTATGTACTTTCGCGGGAACGATTCGATCAAGCCCTGATCCACGCAGCCATCAAAGCTGGAGCGACAGCACGCTTCGCGATCACAGCTCAAATTGAAGCAACGAGCCCTGGCTACAGACGAGTGCGCCTGAAAGATCATCAAAGTGGGGCTACGAGCCATGTCAAGGCGCGCGTTGTACTTGTGGCCGCTGGCCTTTGTCAGCGTTGTCTTCCCAAAAACGAAGCGGGGCAAAGCCGGATTCGCAAGCAATCAAGGCATGGTGCTGGTTGCGTCGTAGATGATGACTCCGATCACTACCCCAGTGGAGCCATTCACATGGCCATTGGAGATCAGGGTTATGTGGGCTTGGTGCGCAGGGAAGACGGATTGCTCAATCTTGCCGGAGCCTTTGATCGTGACGCCCTATCCCAAGGTCGAGGTGCAGTCGATGCGGCTCAACATGTTTTGAATCAGGCAGGATTTCCTGTGCCACCAACACTTCAACGGGGCCAACGCTGGCAACTCACTCCTGCTCTAAGCCGCAATGCAGATGTAGTGGCAGGGGAACGCTTTCTTGTGATGGGCGATGCGGCGGGATATGTCGAGCCATTCACCGGTGAGGGGATGGCCTGGGCCTTAACGGCAGGTGCTGCTGCTGCACCATTCGTTCTAGAAGGACTGGAACGATGGACTGGGGACTTAGAAACTCGCTGGAAGACAACACTTCAGGTGCATATCGGCAGGCGGCAAATGGTTTGCAGAGCCTTGTCCTCGGTCTTAAAACGACCAGTCCCCACAACAGTTTTATTTGAACTCGTGAAACGCTGGCCCTCTGTTGCTGAATCCATCGTTTCCAGTCTGAACGAGGAAAAGCTGCCATCGGCCAAAGGTGAGCCATGCCTCTGATTTTTCGCGGGCTGGGGACCGCAGTCCCCGAGCAAACCGTCAATCAAACAGAGTCCACAACACTGTCTGAATGGGTGAGTGCAGATCGTCCCGATCGGGCCTCGCTTGTACGCCGTATTCAAAGACGCTCGCAAGTTCAAACCAGGGGCAGTGTTTTATTGACAGGCGATACCAAGCAAGCGATCGATCAACGCTTGCCGTTTTACGGCGTTGAAAGCCCAGGCACGGCAGAACGGATGGAGGCGTATCGCCTGAATGCTTCCTTGTTGGCCCTCAAAGCATGCAAACGCGCTCTCGCAGAGTCACAAATCTCTGCTGGTGTGATCACACATCTAATCACCATCAGCTGTACAGGATTTCATGCTCCTGGCGTTGATTGTGATCTCATGGATCAACTTGAGCTGTCTCCCCATATCCAGCGCACCCATGTTGGATTTATGGGCTGTCACGCGGCATTAAATGGTTTACGCGTTGCCCACGCCTTTGTAGACGCTGATCCCAATGCTGTTGTTCTCCTATGTGCTGTGGAATTGTGCAGTATTCATATGCAATACGGCTGGAATCCTGAGCATGTAGTGGCCAACACTTTATTTGCAGACGGTGCTGCTGCTTTAGTCGCAACTCATTCTGAGTCATCCACTCAGAAACCAACTTCAGCAGGCATAAGCCTGAAGGCCTCTGGATCCACACTCATACCAGGGACCCACGATTTAATGCATTGGCAAATTGGAGATCACGGGTTCTCCATGGGCTTATCCCCCAAAGTGCCGGAAGCGATTGCCAGTGCATTGCAACCATGGCTGAGCGAATGGCTCGATGCCCATGGCACAGATCTCAACAGTATTCAACATTGGGCCATTCACCCTGGAGGTCCAAGAATTCTTCAAGCTTGTGCTGATTCCTTGTCTCTCAAAGAAGATCAACTCTCTCATTCGAGACATATTCTGAGTCATTATGGGAATATGTCGTCAGCAACAATATTATTTGTTCTTGAGCATATGCGACAACACGGTTGCCACGGACCATGCGTCGCGCTTGCTTTCGGGCCAGGTTTATGCGCTGAAGTTGCTTTGATGACACTGTAGAAACATTCAAAGTATCTGCTTAGTCGGACCTTTTAATGATCAAAATTCCATTGGAAGGCTCCCGCTTATTATCATTGGGGTGTTGTTGAGCAGATAGAGATGAAACGGTTTTATGCAGGGATTTTGATCGCGCTATTTTTTGCCAGCTTGCCTCTTTCAGTGGATGCACAGCAGACAGCTTTAGACGTGTTGCCATCGCTGAATTCGGAGCCCCTCCCTGAAATTGCCATTTATCGCTCTGAGAGTTGTGGATGCTGCACGAAATGGGGAGAGCACGTGGAATCAGCAGGGTTCCCGATCCAAGACAAGGTGATCGAAACGATGGAAACTTTCAAACAAGCCAATGGCATCACCCCGGAGTTGTCGTCTTGCCACACTGCGGTTGTTGATGGCTATGTCGTAGAGGGACATGTTCCGGCGGTATCCATCAAAAAAATGTTGCGCGAGCGTCCATACATCAGAGGTCTCACAGCACCTGGAATGCCCATGGGATCTCCTGGAATGGAAACAGCAGGCGTCAAAGCTGAAGCCTTTGATGTTCTTGCTATTGAGCACGATGGTACGACCACTGTCTTTGATCAGATCAGGCCTGAGTGATGCTGCGCTCCAGGCGAACGAACGGTTCAACTGCTTCCACGACACCCAAACCATCGATTCACTGGCCAGAGAGTTGTCCGTAGCCGATCGGCAGTGGCTGGGGTGTCTGAGGGATCAATTCAGTTTCAAGCTGATCGGGGTGGATAGCGCGTGAAAATTGTGGTCGGTGAGATTCGTATCGGCCAACTCCAGGTTGTAAAACAGGGCAGATGGTGCATTAAAAAAAGGCCCGGCGTGCCAGGTGCCCTGATGGAGCTTTACACCCTCACCGGGGTGGACTTTCACCAAATGCACATACGCAGCACTGAGCTCCTCGGGGTGAAGCTCTGGAGCGGCTACAGCCAACCACCAAGGCTGAGCATCGGCAGAACCTAAGCACTGGGTAGCCCGCTGATGGCGGGTCATGCATGCCAGCACCGCCGGTCGATGGCGTAGCCGCATCACGTAGTAGCGCAGGTCAGCTCCCTCAAATTTGAGTTGGGCATCAATGTCGCGATGGGGCGTCATGTCGTCCACAGGAATGATCGCAGTGCCAAACCGCTCAAACTTGCAGTTCAGCAAGGGATGGGAGGTCAGGGTTCCTGCAGTCATAACGCGTTGATCTCTTGCTATCAGCTTTAGCTCATCCCTTAGCATGATTAAGGATTCAAGTCTGAAAACTGCAAAGAGCAGCGGTTATATCATCCAACGAGAAATGATGACAAGATTCTCTGATTAGCATCTTTAATAGAGCCTGGATAAAACTGATCGCCAGGTTGCATCTGCACTGTCATGAAACACAAACTTTGACAAGCTTCTTTGACATGACACTCCAAGCATTGACCCATGAGAACCATGGATGGACCTCAAGATCCAAGGTGTGCCAGCAAAGTCTCCGCCTCCATTAGATTTGTCAGACATCCCAAACAAAATATTTCTGAAATATCAAGACAAAGTCTGCATTGATGCATTAAAAAGAATAGAGCTGACTGGTTTCAAATGACCACAAAACAAGAGGCACATACAATTATCAAGGACTGCCTCGAGACCAACAGCGCATGGGTTGAAACCTTTAATGAACTCGGCTGTGTGCTGGCATTCGACCTTGACCCGATGCTTGAAGGGACCGTTACTGTGGACTTCATCGTTAAAGATCTCTGGGATAAAGGAATTAGAGCAACTCAAGATGAAGTGGTTAAAAGTATTTGCAGTTACGCCATTGAAAATGATTATGTCTGGTCAGTAGAAACTATTTTCGACAATTATGACTACACGGCCAAGACTTTGGAAAATCTTGGCGAAGACAGCAAAGCGCTCTTGACAGACTTGGCTGATGAGTCGGGAAATGAAGAATTTAAAACAATGGTCACATCAGGCTGATCATTCATTGAATGATCAGCCATTAGAAAGAGCACGTCATCTGAAAGCAAATAATCAGAGATCTAGAATGACGTCCCGGTCATCCAAATCCGAGGTTAAATCTTCCAGATCTGCCTGACACGCTGAGAAATTCGATGTGATCACTTGCTGGGTCATAAAGGGTGTAATTCGCCCCAGAGCCGATACCGATCACGCTGCGTTTTGGCACGGTGTGCTCTTGTTGATCTTCACCTGCATGATCCTTCACCTTTGACTGAATCGTCCCACCGTTGAGTTGCAGATGGAATTGACGACCACTGCGAGCGGTGAACAGCCGATTGACATCGAGTCGTGTAAGCCGATCCAAAAGAATCAAGGGTGACGTGGTTTCAAGAAGCTGATCACCAACGTCTGCAGAGCTTCCGTGGATTAAACCGCAATCCAGTTCAATAAAGCCAAACTGCAGGGAAGCCAACCAATTGAGATGGTCCACGTTCACCGCTTCACGCAACTTCTGAAGCGTGATGGCTTCGTTTTCATGATCAAATGCTTCTGGCTTTTGACCGCCTCGGTAGCCGTGTTCAGCCAGAAGCTGCTCTTCCCACCATCCATAAATACAATTGGGTTGTAGATCGCCACGCTTCGGTTGACGTAGCCGCGATAGCAAATCATTGCAATTGCGATCAGGACCGACCATGTCACCCAGCACAAAAAGATGCGCCGTCCCGCGCTTGCGTCTCAAGTCGGATTGGATTTGCTCATAGAGATCAAGATCACCGCACAGTCCACTTACCAGGGCCCAGCGTTCCATCAGCGCTCACACACGTGGCTGGCATCGTCCGCCCGTTCGGCATATTCGAAGCCATGGCTCAGTCGCCATGCAAACACCTCTGGCAATCCAACATCAACAATGGCTTTGCAGGTTTTTGCCACGTCATAGTCCACCTCACGAATGCTCACCTCACCAGTGCTGTCGTTATGGATGACATAGGTGGCTTTGGTGTTGCCGTGTCTTGGCTCACCCACAGATCCTGCATTCACGATTCGCCGCACCGGCAGAGCCATCTCCTGTTCAGTGTTTGGCTGATTTCCTTTCTGCTGAACGCTAACCCTGATCGATCCACCGCTCAGCTCGCGCACATAGGGCTGATGGGTGTGGCCACAAAACAGAGTTTCAGCCCCTGCTGTTTCCACCCGTTCCAAAGCCGCAAAAGCGTTCATGTCTGGCAGCAAGTATTCATGTTGGCTGTTGGGACTGCCGTGAACAAACAGCAATTTGTCCTTGCGCAGGGTGAGCGGCAAGGTGGCAAGAAATGCCTTGTTTTCCTCCGTCAGCCGACTCGCTGTCCAGTGGTGAGCTTGATGACCTCGACGTTCCGCCAATTGAGAGGGATAGCTGCATTCGCAGGAGTTAAGGCCATCGATAATGTCCTCATCCCAACAGCCTTGGCAGGTGGGGATGCCACGCTGGCGAATGAGCTCCACCACTTCATTCGGCTGGGGGCCATAGCCCACAAGATCGCCGAGACATGTGATGGAATCAATGCCTTGTTGATCGATGTCCTCAAGCACAGCTTCAAAAGCCGCGAGGTTGGCGTGTAAACAGGAGATCACTGCGTGGGCCATCGTTAGCTTGTGGGTTGAAGATCTTGTTGTTGCTGACGCAGCTGTGCCTGCTGCATTTCGAGCACGTCGTCGCCGAGTAAGCAGTCGTTGATCGTGCTCTGAATACCGGCGTGATCCAGAGCTTTGCCCTGAACCACGAGATGGGAGATTCGATTTGGACGGGAGGTGAGTGGCTCAACAAACTCCAGGGGCAGGAACTGCGAACTCTCTTGGCTCACCATCCAGTTGCAGAAAAAAGAACGACCATCAGGCAAGTTCATCAGTGCTTTGGCGCGATACACATCGCCATAGGCGCCATTCACGAGCTCGAACCAAAAGCTACTGAGGCTGTTTGGATCCCAAACGCAACCGTGAAGAGTGAGATGCCAGGCCTCGAGCTGGGTGAAGTTCAGCGTGTCGTGTTTAGGAAGATCCGAATCGAGACCGAAATGCAAAATCCGATCCGGCTTGAGTTGCAGCCGGTTTAATTGCTCTTGTACCTGAGGATCGATCCAATCGGCGTTGCTTTTAGCTGGAGGGCGGAACTGCTGCACCTCGACCAAAACAAAGCAATCCCGCGAAGGAAGTGCTGCAATCGAGGCTGACAGGGATAGATCTTGCAACCTGGGTACCTGATCCATCAACCAGGCACCATCGATCCCAGCGTTATGGCCCTGATCCAAGCCCTCATGACTGGGTCCATCCAGCCGCAAATAGGCGCAATCCCCCTCATGCTTGAGCAAGGTGTCAAGAATCCAATTGGTTTTTCCGCAGCCGGGGGGGCCAGCGATCAACCAGGTCTGCTGCATCATTCAGGACTTGAGGAGAGATTCCCGCACGAAATCAGTGGGCGAAATGGGAATCATTCTCATTATGGCCGATCAAATGTCACTTCTGCATGTACCAAGTGTTCAGATCCACAAGGTTCAACAAAGCAGCTGCTCAAACCCGCCTGTTTACTCCTAGCTGGAAATTGAATAGTTCTCTAAAACAACTCTGGGTTAGGTCTCAAGATCTTGCTCCTGTCTTACGCCAAATTTTGAATTCAAGGTTGCACCGTTGATGAATTTCAAAAGCAGCAAAAGTTCTTCATGTATTCAGAACTTCATAGATAGGATCATTTTGGATGGCTATACTGAATAAATCATAATATCTTAGTAATGAGCGATCTATGGTTTGACGCCAACCATCTAGAAGCCTGGCTTGGCGGCCGTCCTGTGATTCATGACCTTTGCTTACAACTAAAAATAGGAGAATCTACGACGATTCTCGGACCAAATGGAGCTGGCAAAAGCTCAATATTAAACCTTATCAATCGAAGTCTTTATCCTCTAGTGAGACAGAATTCTCATCTTAAACTGTTTGGGAATAGTTCGATCAATATTTGGCAGCTACGTTCATCGATAGGCATTGCAAGCAGTGATTTGGAGACAAGATTTTCTCCATGCATTCACGCAAAGGAACTTATTCTGAGTGGTTTTTTTGGATCGACAAGACTTGGTCGTGATCAGAACCCTAACTCACAACAACTAGCCAAAAGTGAATCACTATTGCAGCAGTTGAATCTCAATCCATTCGCAGAACAACCCTTTGGACAACTATCGGATGGCCAGCGTCGTCGGCTCATGATTGCAAGGGCACTGGTGCACGATCCCAAGGTCTTAGTTCTCGATGAACCGTGTAGAGCTCTGGATCTCAAGGCATGCCATCAACTCCTGGAGACCATGAGAATGCTATGCAATCAAGGCACCACTCTTCTGGTGGTCACTCATCGCATAGACACCATCATTCCAGAAATGAGCAGAATTTTATTCATCAAGGATGGAAGACTCTGCGCAGATGGACCTCCAAACCAAATGCTGCTGGACAATAAGCTAAGCAATCTATTCAACACTCCCTTACGAGTCCTTGAACACAAAGGATACAAACAGGTTTTACCAGGGTGATCACAGCTGCTTAATGAGTTGATTCAATCGTCTCAAGCGATCTGATCAGTGTCGATATCAATGAAAATGGGCCCACCTCAAAGCGCTTGCAAGCAGAGAGATCCATCAAACTGCTGGTTTGATATCTATGAGACCCAAACATAAAATGGTAACCCTATTGCGATGACGCTGGGAGGTGCTCTTCTCCATCCAGTAGTTATGCCAACTCAGTCGATCAATATGAAAATACCTTCTTTTATTAACCGGGTACTGCTTTCCCATTCACTCACTTGAAAACTGCATTGATCGGTCATGCGTCACTTATTCATGTATTTATTTAAACAGATTTTTATTGCTCCTTGTATGGAGGATTGTTGAGCTTCATCGTTTTCACAATGAGATTTGTGTTCAGATTTAATGTTTCCTTAAATCGACTTTCTTCTCTATTCAATGCCATTCATAATGGGCACATGTCATTAGACGGTGAGATGGTGAAAGGCACATCAGACAATCAAGATGATTTGCCGTTCAAGGAACCAGAGGACGTCTCAACAATTAAGTCAGATGTCGTGGAAGGAGAAGCATTTCAATCGATCCCTGAGCCAGTCATTGCAGCTGCTCCAGGAACTGGTGATCTAAGTGTTCTCCCTTCGCAAGAGCAAGACAGCAAGAACATTGAGACTAATCAATCTCAACTCTTCGGCTATCTTCAGCAGGCTATGGAAACATTACGGGGGCTTAATCTTGAGGGATTTAGGCAACTCTATCCGGTTTTTCTCGCCATCTTTGCAGCATGCCTGCTTGGTTTAGCGTTGTCGCTGTCGGGTAATATGTTGCAATCAATCAATCAATTACCTCTGCTTGGTGGTGTACTTCAAGGGGTTATGGAGGTCGTTGGTTTAGTAGCATTTGCACGATTTATCTCAATCAATTTGTTGCGACAACACAAAAGGGCTGAATTATTTACGCGCATTGCACTCTTAAAAAAAGAGCTTCTAGGTTGAACTCATCAATCACACCGGTATTTTTTGCTGGTGTGATTCAAGATTGATAACAGCCAGAGTCCATCGTAATGAGTGCCGATTGCTTTGAAGCTCTCCGGGGTGAGCTGACCTTCCTTGAAGGAGTGTTCTGATCAATCCAAGTGCATCAACGGGGTGAAAACAACTCACACTCAAAGATGGTGGTACAAGCAGCGATATCGGCGAGGTTTGTGATCGTGGATGGGTGAATCACCGCACTGACGCGCTCAAACAGCAGCGGATCTTCTGGAAGCGGTATCTGCTTAGCGAGCTTTTGCCTTTGCTCGAGAGGAGCTTCGCTATACAAAAGGCTTAGGTGCGGATCGAGCCGATAACCAAGCTCAACGCGAGAGCTCGTGCACAACTGCGTCAACCAGGGAAGCAATTCCACCCTGGCCTCGGCGTTGAAGCGCATCACAAGACTCTGCGTCAACAACGCACTCGCTTCAAAGGCTTTCGGACAAAGCTGCACGGGCCTGCGGCGATCGGCGAGCTGATGGAGTCGATCGATGGCCTGCTCTTGGCTATCAGGGTCATCATCCTTGAGATGATCGCTGTAAAGGGTGACGTGCGGCGGCAACCTGCAGACCCCTCCAGTTTCCCGAATTCCCTCACAAGCCAGGGCCGAAAGCTGCTCCAACACCGCCTCCGCCTCCGGGCCGGGTAGCAACCAGTACGACACGGCAAGTGGGGACATAACAGAACTGGTTGCAACGGTTTTGAAGGTAAACGTCCTGTGATCGAAGTCCGATCGTTGCTCTGTGGTGGGGGGTTCATCGCTGATGGATAGGCTGCGCCGGCATCACCTACTGCATTCGCCACGAAACGCTGGAGCAGGACTTCACCATTGATGAAAAGCGAGATGGCGAATGGATTGTTTGCGGAATCGATCAGCCCTGAAAGACCTGAACTTTGCCGAGTTCAAGCGCCTTGGCTTACTGAGCAAAACATTCATGGATGTTGATCAGTGGTTGGCGTAGCGCTCACCAACAGGCCGCTACGAGGCGATGGGCTGGGCACAAGTTGCAACGAGAGATCCTGATCCGGTTCCAGCTGCAGATTCACCTTCTGCAGCAGACCCACCGCCATCAAGCGAATCTCCAGTTCCGCCAGGGCCTTACCTAGGCACACCCTTTCACCTCCTCCAAAAGGAAGCAGGGTTTGATCAAAGGAACCATCGAGATGGCGTTGGGGGCGAAATTGGGCAAGATCGCTGTTATCCGCTTGCCCTGAGGGGCTCAGGGCCACCTGGATCACGCTGTTCTCTGGCACCTCCACATCCGCTAGCTCAATCTTGTGCAGGCTGCGGCGGAAGAACCCACCCACTGGCGGGGTCTGGCGCATCACTTCCAGCACCGTGGCATCTAGACGCGCTGATTGAGGTGTTGTGGTGGCTGGCCACGACAACTTCAAAAGCTCAGGACGCAACCATTGCATCACCTCCGGGTGGATCAGCAGGGCGCGAAACAGACAGCTCAGAGATGAGGCTGTGGTTTCGTAGCCGGCGAATAGTAGGAGCAACAGTTGTTCCGCAAGGTCGTCGTCATCGAGGGGAATTCCAGCCTCATCAAGACCGCCACTGATCAGATCAAGCCCCCCCTGGTTATTGCCCTGTTGCAACACCTGTTTGATGCGAGTGACGAGGCGCTGGCGTGCGGCCATGGCGCGGGCAAAGGGAGTGCCGGGGATCGCCAAAGGAATCGAAAACAGAGCCTTGGTCCAGATCTCGAAATCAGCGAAGAGCACCTCTCGGCTGTCGCGATCCAGCCCCAGAACAGTGGTGGCGATCACTGCAAAAGCAAAGCGTCGCATTTTGGTTGACAGCGCCACGCAACCAGCGCTTTGAATCAGATCATTGACGAGCTCCTCGATCAGGGCGGTGATCGACGGGGTGTAGCGAACCAATGCAGCACTTGAAAACAACTGACCAACAACCCGACGGCGGGCTTTATGACCAGGCCCGTTGCGATTGGCCAAAGAGCGGCTGCCGAGCAACTGCTTCACACTTTCGGGCCACCAGCCCTCTAAGGCATCGCCCTGATTCAACAACTCAGTGATCGCTCGTTCGCCGCGGATGAACACGATGCGCTGCGCCAGTAATTTGGTGGAAAACACATCCCCATAGGCATCAAAACGCCGCTGCGCAAAGGACGGGTCATTAAAGAAATCGAGGGTCTCCTTCAGGCCGGTCACGGCACCGGTGCTGGGCAAAGGCTTGGCAGTCATGGGCCCGGACGATTGGAGGCGTTCAAGCTATCGATTCGGCGTGGTCAACGCTCCAATGGCCCAACAGAACCCCCACGATGACAGTGCTGGTTCTCAATCGAGTGATCGCTGTAAACAACTACGTTTTTAGAAGGAAGACGGCGCGTCCAACGGTTCTGTAGAGAATAAATAAAGCAATGAGTGACGTCCTGGTAAAGAAGCAAATCACTGTGATTTATACGATCTAAATTACAAACAGAGAAGAGAGAGGGTTTGTCATGAACAAGAAGGTGGTTGTACTCGATACCAATGTTCTCCTGCATGATCCAGAAGCGCCAAGCAGCTTCGGATCGGATCGCATTGTTCTACCGATTCAGGTGATCGAGGAAATTGATCGTTTCAAGCGGGATCCCTCTGAGAAGGGTCGCAACTCCCGTCGGATCGCCCGTCTGCTCGATGGTCTGCGGGAGCGGGGCAACCTCGCAGATGGTGTTCCGTTAACGCCCAATAGCGACGGCACCCTCGAGGTGGCGTTCTGCCGCGCTGAAACCTTGGCCCAGTTGCCACCGGAACTAAGGGGTGGCGGGGGCGACAACAACATCCTGGCTGTGGCTCTGGAACAGATGCGGGCTAAAGGCCTAAGCGAAGCTCCAGAGGTGGTGTTGATCACCAAGGACACCAATTTGCGCATCAAAGCTGATGCCGTAGGCCTGGCGGCGCAGGATTACGCCAACGACAAAGTGGCGATCTCCGACCTCTATCCAGGGGCAAGAGGCGTGAAGGTCTCAGCTGATCTGATCGATGAGCTGCACCAAAACGGACGTCTTTCCTTGAAGGCCCTGCCAACTGAAACGGTGGCGTCTCTGCAGCCCAATGAGGGCGTGACCCTGATTGATCGCGATAGCTCAGACCACACATTTTTGGCGCGACAACACGGTGATTCGGGAGAACTAGAACCTCTGGTTTGGCTCAAACGAGCCCGCCTCGGTCGCCTAAAGCCACGCAATCGCGAACAGAACTTTGCCCTCGATTTGCTGCTGGATCCATCCGTGGAACTCGTCACCCTTGTGGGTAAAGCCGGCACCGGCAAAACCTTGCTGGCGATTGCGGCTGGCTTGCATCAGGTTGCTGATGAGCATCGCTATGCCCGACTGCTGGTAACCCGTCCACCAATCTCACTCGGCAAAGAGATCGGCTTTTTGCCGGGAACTCTGGACGAGAAACTTGCTCCTTGGATGCAACCGATCGTGGACAACCTTGATTTCCTTACCGGTGATGCGATGAGCAATGAGCAAAAGGATGATCGCCGCCGCCATGGTGGTGGTCCTAAAAGCTCCTGGTCTGATCTCCGCGAGATGGGGCTCCTAGAAGTAGAAGCCATTAATTACATCCGTGGTCGATCGATTCCTCATCAATTCATGGTGGTCGATGAAGCACAAAACCTCACCCCTCATGAGGTGAAAACAATCGTGACTCGTGTTGGGGAAGGAACGAAAATCGTGTTCACCGGTGACCCGTATCAGATCGATAACCCCTACGTGGATGCTGAGAGCAACGGGCTCACTTGGCTTGCTGAGCGTTTAAAAGGTCAAGCCCTCGTGGGTCATATGACCTTGACGCGGGGAGAACGTAGTGCTTTGGCTGAACTGGCCGCCAACATGTTGTAAGGGAGTAGCCGATGATGTCTTCAAACTTTATGGATCCAGGTTTGCCCAGTGATGATCAAGCCCGAGTGGCTGGAAACCTTGAACAGATCATTCACTCGAACAATTATCGGCTCGCGCATCAGGATCTTGATCTTCTGAACAGTTCCTCAATGCGTGGCGTGAGGATGTTGCTGGAAATCAGCAAGCCTGAGCTTTACTTCGCAGAGGCTGGCATTACCTCCACGATCATTGTGTTTGGAGGCGCACGCTTACAGGAAAAGTCAGCTGCAGAAGCAAGCCTCAAAGAAGCGATTCGGGAGCTGGATGCAGATCCAGATTCAACAGCATGGAAGCGAAAGGTGAGCCGTGCCAGAAAGATGCTGGAGCTGTCTTCGTTTTACGATGCAGCAAGGGAATTCGCTTTTTTGGCCTCTCATTTTGGTCAGTCAGGCTCAAACTCAGGACCTTGTTGTTCATCCCATGTGATTGTGACAGGAGGCGGACCTGGAATTATGGAAGCGGCTAATCGTGGTGCTTTTGATGCTGGTTGCCGTTCGATCGGACTCAACATTGAACTGCCCCATGAACAAAGTCCCAACCCCTACATCACTCCAGATCTCTGCTTTAAATTTAATTATTTTGCGCTGCGAAAATTTCACTTTGTGATGCGTGCCGTAGGCGCAGTGTTATTTCCAGGTGGTTATGGCACGCTCGATGAGCTTTTTGAGCTGCTAACGCTGCGGCAGGTGGGAACGCAACATGCGATGCCCATTGTTCTCTTCGGAAAAGACTATTGGTCGCGCTTGGTTGATTTTGAGTTTATGGCTGATTCCGGACTGATTGACGATGAGGATCTTCAATTGATTCAGTTTGCAGACACAGCTGCTGAGGCATGGGATCTCATTCGCGAATGCTCGTCTTACTAACAGCTTTCCTATGTCTTTGAATCAATTTATCCTTCAATCCTTAGCATCGATGACATCCACACCAGCCGTTGAGAACCAACCGTCTTTAGTGGTATAAAGCAGACAAAAGCGCCGTGACCGAGTCGTGGGCTACTAAACGTCAACTGAACCGGGTCGATCAAACCAACGGCTGGATGACAAAGACCACTGATCAGGCGGCCTCAGCGTCTAGCTCCTCATACAACTGTTTGATCTGATCCAATTCAGCCATTAGGTATTGAATCTCAAGCCAGTCCGTAGACAGCTCAATAGCGGTTTCAAGCCGCTCAATCTGACGCTTTAGAAGCAAGGACATCAGCTATAGAACGGGTTCCGCTATAAAAACGCGCTTAGAAAGTTTTGCAAGCCCCGCAGTGCCAGAGAACAGCTGCGGATTGAGTGATCGGCAGCTGAAGATGCACTCTCACCTGGGTTTGGAGATGTCTCAATCACCCTGCCAAAATCGGTAGGCAACGCAACTCAACAACCAAGCCAATCAACATATTGAATGATCGGAGGTCTGGTATTCTGCCTTCCAACAATCAGTTCTTGCTCGATAAAATCCGAACAATCAACCCAAGATTAGAGAGAGTGGAGAATTTCGCCGAACGAATTAAATTTCCCTGAGTATCAACCTAGTACGAATATATTTATAGAAAAGATATTCAGGTGAGTGGTAAATCTTGGGTAGTGAAGAGTGCAGACGCTGTAAGCAGTCCCAGCATATTGTTCGTTTAACTTTTTCAAGACTACTGCCGGCCTCAACTAACAATCGCAAGGCTTTGCAGTAGGAGGGGAAACCACTTTCCAGGTCTGCAATGGTTCTTGGCTTTATGGTCTTAGTCATTGGTGATGACTAAAGGCAAATTCAGTTTGATCTAACGATTAGCTCATTAACTGTGTCAGAGATCACTTGATCAAGTATCAGAATTTTGCATGTAGTAACAGCTACTTTTTATCGTGTCTTTTAATACGTGGATAATCTGGATGTCACGGATGACGCGCTGAGGTCACTGAAGGTTTCGTCGGACAATCAGACCTCCTCCCTTCCATGCAACTGACTTAAAGAAAGAAATGACACAGGCCATCAAGGAAACTCTTGAGCCTCATGAGCTCACCTTGATCTGGTGGCGTTGACGTAATCAGCCAAGTTGATGGTCGCAGGCAACTAGCGTCTATAAGAATTCAGGAAATGAAAATAAAGGTGCCAGCTTGTAATCTAGACGACACCATGAAGTCGCAGCATTAACAAAGCGTTAACGGCTTAACCGAGGGTTAACAGTACCTTCATCTGTTCTTATCAGTGCTTGGAGCTACTCGGGCCTAGTTTTGAAATGTGTCAAAAATGGCATCACCAAGTCATCAATCATGAACTCATTTAAGAAGCTTTCAATTGCCACTATTTTGGTTGCATTTGGAGCTGGAGTCTCTACACATGCAGCTCCTCGCCTTACAGGAGCTGGCGCTTCATTCCCAGCCAAGATCTACACCCGCTGGCTTGCAGACCTAGCTAACTCAGGTGGCCCACAGGTCAATTACCAATCCGTTGGTTCAGGGTCTGGTCGCCGTCAGTTCATGGCAAACACAGTTGATTTCGGTGCATCGGACGATCCGATGAAAAAGAAGGACATGGCCAAGGTGACCCGCGGCGTGGTCCAAATTCCTATGGTTGGTGGCACGATTGCGTTCGGCTACAACAAGCCAGGCTGCGACGTGAAACTGACTCAGACTCAGGCCGTGCGCATTGCAATTGGCAAGCTCACCAATTGGAAGGATCTTGGTTGTGCCGCTGGCACGATTACTTGGGTGCATCGCTCAGACGGCTCTGGCACCACCAAGGCTTTCACCAATTCCATGCAGGCTTTTTCTCCTGAATGGACCTTAGGAACTGGTAAGTCTGTGAAGTGGCCTGGTAAGAATGCTGTAGGCGGCAAAGGTAACGAAGGTGTTGCAGCCGTCATTAAAAATAAAGTTGGAGCAATCGGTTACGTCAACCAGTCCTATATCAAGGGCAAAGTTGTAGCCGCAGCACTTCAGAACAAATCTGGTGAGTACCTGAAGCCCTCAGTTATAGCTGGCGCCAAGGCACTCAATGGGATCACCCTCGATAAGGACTTAGCAGGTAAGAACCCCAATCCAACTGCAAGAGGTGCTTACCCCATTGCAACCTTGACATGGATCCTGGCTTACAAGACTGGGAATGGTGCTAAGACCCAGACTGTTCAAGACACCTTGAACTACATGCTGAGCAGCAAAGCTCAGAATGTTGCTCCCTCACTTGGCTTTGTTCCACTGAAGGGCAACATCCTGGCCAAGTCCAAAGCAGCCGTAAAAATGATCGGCAAATAATCAAAGCAACCTAAGCAAATTGCATTCGTTAAGCCCCGCTACATGCGGGGTTTTTTATTGCCTACTTGACTTTTACAAGCATCAGAAATTTGGCTTGGGAGTGGAACTATGTGTTCTAACTATCAAGGTATGTTTTTAGATTCACTAGCGTCTAGAAGAGACGTTTCCTCCGCTATGTCTGCCTTACTGGAGGTATTCCTTCAGTTTTTTGCCTTGGGCTGCACATCCTTTGGAGGTCCTGTTGCCCACCTTGGCTACTTCTATGAGCGCTTTGTGCAGCGCGAACGGTGGCTCACGGCAGATGCCTACACCGATCTCGTCGCGCTGTGTCAATTGCTGCCAGGACCATCGAGTTCCCAGGTGGGGATGGGTATTGGCTTGATCAGGGCTGGATGGCTGGGAGGTCTAGCAGCCTGGGTTGGCTTCACTCTGCCGTCTGCAGTGTTGATGGTCTTAGCCGCAGCCTTGCTCTCGTCTCAAGCGCGCTGGTTCGGCGATGGCTGGATCCACGGCCTTCTGGTGGCTGCAGTGGCTGTCGTGGCCCAGGCAGTTCTGTCACTCCAGAAGAAACTCGCCCCAGATCGGGAGCGGGCCACCTTGATGGCTTTGTCTGCCGTTCTTGTTCTGATCGTCCCTCATGCCTGGGCGCAACTACTGGCCTTATTCATTGGCGGGCTGGCAGGCCTTTTGGTCCTCACACCTCCAGAACACGCGTCATTGCAGTCTGAGCGACTTGCCGTTCCGCTCAGACGGTCGCTTGCTTTGGTGTTGTTGGGGTTTCTGTTGGTGTTGTTGCTGGCTCTGCCTTGGCTTTCGGCGGCGGATAGGCCACTCGTTATTCAACAGCTCAGTGGATTTCTAAGGACCGGTGCGTTGGTCTTCGGGGGTGGGCATGTGGTGCTGCCCCTCTTGGAGCAGTCCCTTGTTCCCCACGGTTGGATCGGGCTAGATCAATTTTTAGCGGGGTATGGGTTTGCACAAGCCTTACCCGGGCCGATGTTCAGCTTTGCTGCATTCCTCGGCTTTGACCTACAGGCGGGTCTTCATGGCATCGGTGGCGCAATGGCGGCACTCATCGCTTTGTTTGCTCCAGCATTTCTATTAATCGGAGGCATCTTGCCCTTCTGGAGTGACCTTGGCCGCCTCTCGTCGATGCGTCGGGCTTTAAGGGGGGTCAATGCAGCGGTGGTTGGAATTCTGCTGGCCACGCTGTATCAGCCGCTTTGGCAGGTGGGGATCGTTGGCGGCGAAGAGTTTTGCTTGGTGATGGTTGCTTTTGTGTTGTTGGTGGGATGGCAACAACCCGCCTGGCGAGTGGTGATCTTTTGTGCCGCGATGGGACGTGTGTTTTTAAGCCATTAGATCAATCAGGGATGACCTGCTTGCCTCTGTTTCGTTCCAGCAAATGCGGTTTGATCTGTAGACAGAATTGACTATTCAGCACCCATCACTACTTTTGAGTTGAATCAGTGCACTCCGTTGATGCAACGGTTGCGCCTCGCAACTTGATTTCTATGGACCTGCCACTGCCCTGTCCGCTCCAGGCTGGCTGGGAGTTGGTGCGGACGATTGAGCTGCCCAGGACCCTCGCCGATGGCCTGCCCCTGGGTGGTTTCTCTGCTGCGGCATACCAACAGAAGCAGGATCGCCTCTGGCTGCTCAGCGATGCACCCACCGGGCATCTGGTGCCGTGGGGGGGACTGGCCAAGCTGCTCAAGGGCCAACATGACACACTCCGACCTGGCCGCAGAGTGCTGGTAAGGGGAGGTGATGGCCAGCCGCTGCCGAAAGGCTTCGATGGGGAGGGTTTGGTGATTGAGGGCGGGCAGGCCTGGATCGCCAGTGAAGGTCGCCGCTCGTTGGAACGCCCGGCCCGGTTGATCCGAATCGATCTAGGCAGCGGCCGGTTGGAGAAGGAGCTGCCGTTGCCCCTGGGCTGGCTCGCCACCCCGGGGAAGGGCCTTGGCTCCAACAAAGGCCCGGAATCGCTGACGGCCCTTGGGCCAGGGGATCTGTTGTTGGCAGCGGAGGCGCCGTTGCTGCAGAACCAAGCTGGGGAAGGGATCAGCCTGATGCGCCGCCGTCCTGGGGAGGCAATCCGATCCACCGGGGCACTCGATCCGGGTGCCTTAGGGCGCCATGACGGAGTGACGGAGCTGCTAGCCCTGCCAACTCGACAGCTGCTGATGGGCCTGAAACGAGGGTTTAATCCGCCTGATGAATGGACGGCCCGCCTTCAGTTGTTTGCCTTACCTGACCCGCAAGGTCCACCGGTGCAGCCGATCATTGGCTGGGATCTGCTGGACGCAGGTTTGCCTCCTGACAACTGGGAGGCCATGGCGCTGGGCCCCGAGCTGTCGGATGGACGACAGACACTGGTATTGGCCAGTGATGACAACTTCAATCCGCTTCAGTCAAGCTGGGTAGCGGTGTTGACTCCACGCCGCACCGCCGCTTGCACTGATTGAGGGTTGACCGATGCGCCGACGTTCCGTGCTCTCCCTGCTCGGCTTCGGCGGAGTCGGTGTGTTGACGACCAAGGGACTGTCGGGATGCGTGTTAGATGGGCGCAATATCAGCGCTGCCAGGGAGTTTCCCTTTCAGCCTGTGCGGGTGCCGCTGCCGGTGAATAGCGATGGCCTCAATGCTGATCAGCAACAGGCCACCTACCGCGAGCAGGTTCTGGAGGATCGGTTAACCGTTCCGGAAGGATTCCGATCCGATCTGCTTGCGGCCTGGGGTGATCCTCTCGGCACTAGTCGTTTTGGCTACAACAACGACCACCTTGGCTTTCTGCAGCACGATCCGAAGCGGGCCTCGATGACCGTGAATTTTGAGTACATCAGTGCCATGCCCTGGGTACAGGGCTTTGAGGAGGTGGTGGGCAGGGCCCTGCCCTTTGCCGCCCTGGTATCGGCTCTGCAGCCCAGAGATGGCGTCATCGACTGCGGTGCACTCCCTGCCGGTGACCTCCTTCTGCAGCAGATCCGTGCCGTCGCCGATGAAGCGATGACCGACCTAGGGATCGGGGTAATGACCCTGCAGCGGGATGATCAGGGCAACTGGACACGGGCGCAGGGCGCCCAGGATCGCCGTATCACGGGCATCAGTGGTCTGGAGGATCCTCTGCAGCAGCTACTCAGCAGCGGTCCGGCCACCGCGGTGTTTACGGCCAGCAACCGGCAGGGCTACGACGACGGCCTGGGCGACAGGATCATCGGCACCTTCGCCAACTGCGGCGGCGGCACCACGCCCTGGGGAACCGTGCTCAGCGCTGAGGAAAACTTTCAATCGCAGGTGCCAGAACCGGTCTATGCCGATGGCAGCGCAGCGGCGCCATCGCAGCGACCGTTTGTCTGCAGGGAGGGAAAACTAGGTGGGCTTGGCAATGTCTACGGACTGGCAGGCAACAAGTACGGCTGGATGGTGGAGGTTGATCCGATGTCACCGGATCAACCCGTTGTGAAGCACACAGCCCTTGGTCGCTTCCGCCATGAAGCCGTGGCGGTGCGGGCCGAAGCCGGCAAGCCGCTTCAGGTCTATTCGGGGTGTGACCGCCGCGGCGGGCATCTCTATCGCTTCGTCAGTGCTGACAGCATCGAAACGATCCAGGACAAGCGGAATTCACGCTTATTCGAGACCGGCGAGCTCCAGGTGGCGCGTTTCCATGCCGATGGCAGTGGTGAATGGCTGGCGGTTACACCGGAGGCGGTGGTCGATCCTTTCCTCCCAAGCCGCTTCAGCGATCGGGGTCTCGGCTGCCCGGTGGAGCTGCCTCACCGTGATCGCAACCAGCCTGGAGCGGAACTCTTCCGTGAGGACTCCGCTGTCGAGGACTACTGCCGTCGTTTCACCAGCTTGGCTGATCTCTATCGCGGTGAGGGCGATGCTCTGCAGGGCGCGATTCTGGTGGACGCTCACCTGGCAGCCAGTGCGATCGGAGCGACCCCTACCGCTCGTCCAGAGGACACCAAGATTGATCCGATCACCGGTGATCTGTTAATCGCATTCACCTCAGGCTCCCCTGGGTCTTCTGGTGGGGCTGACCCCGCGGTGTTTCGAGGGCCAGATGGTCAAAACAGCTGGCCTAACGGTTGGGTGATGCGTCTTAGTGATTCAGGAGAAAAGGACTTCACCTGGCGTATGGCAGTGACTGGTGGCACGCCATGGGCCGGTGGTCTCGGCTTCACCAATCCAGACAATGTGGCATTGGACAGCCAGGGCAATCTGTGGATTGTGACTGATCGCTCGATGAAATCCTCGGCAGGGGATGTCTTTGGGAACAACAGCTGTTGGTTCGTGCCTCGCAATGGCAATGGTGATGAAACGGCCGCTTGTTTCGCCACTGGTCCCATGGAGTGCGAAGTCACAGGAGTCTGCCTTGACCAGGCAGAGGCGTCGCTATTTCTGGCGGTTCAGCATCCCGGTGAGGTGTATGGCACCCGAGCCAAAGGAGATGATGAATTTCAGGCCCATGACCTGGTGGATCGCGCTGGCCGAACCTTTCAACAACTACGCAAGGTGCCGCTTGGATCAAATTGGCCTGCTCAGGCCCCAGGTCGACCACCTCGACCAGGCGTGGTGGCCATCCGCAGACAGAATGGTGAGGCTCTTCTGAAGGTCTAATTCAGTTCAGACCACTTTTCTTTTTTTGGGGTGATGCAGATGGCCACTATCATTAAGGCCAACAGCAAAGCATTTGCAAGTACACACCAAGGCGATCACTGAATTCTTTTTGGATAAACAACAATAAAATCAAGTTTTCGAAAGTAAGATTAAACACAAAAGGTCAGTATGGAAAACTGCATGCAACAAGCAAGAAAAACACCCTTGTCGGCATAGAGGACTACACACAAAGAGAAATTCAAATAGAGACTCAAAAGAGACTTTATGGACTAAACAATAACGATAAATAATACATAATTAATCGTTAACCTCTTGAGGAATTTTTTATTTTTAAATAGAAAAAAATAAAGACTATTGTGAAGTCACATTTTTTCCTTCTCGGACTAGTTTTTGGCCTTTCAGGTACAGCGGCTCTCGCAGACGAGCCCAGCAGCGACGACTTAATACCTAAGATTCGAACGAATGGTGGTCTCCGCTTCCAGAGCGAAGGGGCAGGAACTCCCAACACCTTGAGCGGATATATTTTTGCCCCGCTCTCCCAGAGTGAGAGTGGCAGCGTGCTGTTCGTTGATGGCTTCGCAAATTGGAACTTCGGTGGTGAACTGAACGACAGTAACTTCGGTGCGAGCACCCGCTTGGGCTACCGCTGGATGAGTAGCGACAACGACTGGATACTTGGAATCAATGCAGGCGCCGATACCACTCCGTACGAAGGCGATTACAACTGGCAGGCGGGAGTGGGCCTTGAAGCCTTCAACAAGAGTATTGAGATTCGCGCTAACGGTTATATCCCCCTAAGCAACAGCAATAAAGAAGTTGGAAGAGGTTTTTCAGGTGCTTATTTGAGCAACAACAACCTCTACCTAAGTAATGCTTACCAGGATTGGATCACCAGCTACGGAGGTCTAGACCTCGAGGTTGGCACGCCGGTTGCAAGCTGGGACAACGGCGGGCTTTGGCTCTATGCCGGCTATTACTACCTCGATGCAACAGTGGCCAATGGCCCTGACAGCTCCGGCTTTAGTGCTCGGGCTGAAGCGCGGATTGCCGATAACCTCGCTGTGGGCGCCACCTTCAGCTACGACGACATCTTCGAAAGCAAAGCTACCGGCTATATCCGCTACGGCACCCAGCCGCTCAAAGGCGATGCAGCTGCGGAGATCTCCCGCGCCGAGCAGGCCCTTCTCGCCCAGCGTGGGCTGCCAGTGGAGCGTGAAATCGACGTGCGCATCAGCCAGGTGCGGATCGACAAGGGCACCCAAAAGGCTGAAAACCCCAAGACGGGCGATGCCTGGGTGATCCGTTGCGTCGGCACCAACGCCAGCGGCAACGACTGCGATTACGGCAGCTTGACGGCCGCTGTGAACGCCGGCAGCAGTGATGTGATTCTGGTGGCCGATGGCAAAGCCACCGACCTGGTAGGCGCCAGCCTGGCCATTCCCAAGGGCGCAGCACTGACCAACGGCAGCAATGCCCCAGATCTCGACAGCCAATACGGCACGGCCGACCTGCGTGACATCTACGGCGCCGGCAACAGCAACCGCAGGCCGACCATCAGTAACGGCACCTTGACGGTGGCCAGCGAAAGTGACATCGAAGGCTTCGGCTTCACTAACTCCACGATTACCAACCGCAGCACCAGCAACGTCAGCATCCGCAACAACACCTTCACCGGCTCGGTGGATGGCGAAGGAGCAATTGTCCTCGACGGTGCCAACGACGTGATAATTGCTGGCAACACCATCACCAATCCCACCACCAGCGCTCTGAAAGGGGATGCCAATGGCAGCCTCATTGGCCGCGGTATCGCGGTGAAGAACGGCAACAACATCCGCATTACCGGAAACACCGTGAGGGGTGCCACCGGCGAAGGCATCTACATCGAAAACATCGGCACCAGCGGCAACAACACGGTGAGCAACAACACCGTGAGCGACATGCGCGTGGATGTTGACACCAACATCGAGGCAGGCATCTTCGTTCGCAACAACAAAGACGGTTACATCGCTATAACCGGCAACATCGTTAAAGACAACAACCAAGAGAGCGGTGTGGGTGCCCCCACCTCCCGTGGTTTGATTGGCCAAAACGCTACCGACGGCATCGAGCTAAACATCTGCCGTGGCGGAGTGAACCTCGGCGAAGATGGCTTCACCGATGAAATTGCAGGAGCCTGCAGCAGCAATGCCTCCCTCACCGCTGTGGTGAGCAACAACGTTGTCACCAACCTTCAGGGTCAGGCTGATGGTATTGACACGAATGTTGGCGACAACGGCACACTCAACCTCACCGTGAAAGGGAACACGGTGACTGGAGTAGGAGATGAAGGCTTCACCCTAGATGTCTTCGGAGCCGATACATCCGTTACGGCCACTATCAGCGACAACGTCTTCAAGACCTCGGGCGCCAAAGGCGCACGCACCGATACCGACGGCAACTACGACGAAGACGGCTCCACTGACGGCATTGCCATCACGCTCCAGGAAAACGTTTCCGACACTGATTTCACAGCAGACGGTGAGTACGACTTCACGATCACCGGCAACACGATCGTTGCTGACACCGACAACCTTGCCGGAACGAACGAGAAACCAGAGAAAGCCGAAGGCATCAAGTTCACCGTCGGCGAGAAGCTTCGTGCTGGCCGCCTAGCGCTCAAGGTCTCCATTGAGGACAACACCATCCAAACCCGCGCGGGCGATGGCATCGAATTCGACACACTCACCGAGGCCGAAGGCACCGCCAACGTCGACTACGACGTCAGCATCCGTAACAACACAATCACTCAAACAAACGATGCCAAGCAAGCTGGAAGCGCCGATGACGGCGAAACCAAAGACTTGATCAACATCTACTTCAGCGAAAATGAAGACAATCAGGCCGCAACAGATAACACCTACGTCACAGGACAATTCACAATCGAAAACAACACCCTCAAAACCAACGAGGGCAATGGCGAGATGGGAGATGCCATCCAGATCGAAGGCATTGGTGCAAGCAACAAGACCAGTGTGAAGGTCACCGTCAAGAATCAGGTCCAAGATCAGGCGGTGAAGATCATCAAGGTGAACGACCAAATCCTGGCCGACACCGTCACCAACCTGGAGATTAAAGACAACACCATCACCAACCCTGAGCTGAGTCTGCTCGAAAAGTCTTCTGTGGAGACCTACATAGGACGCGGCATCGATGTGCGCAACAGCAACAAGATTTCGATCGAAGACAACGTCATCACCGGAGCCACTGGAGAAGGCATCTACATCGAAAACATCGGCACCAGCACCGACAACATCATCACCGGCAACACCGTGTCGGGGATGATGGCCAGCGAAGACTCCAACCTGGAAGGGGGCATCTTCGTTCGTAATAACAAAGACGGTTACATCGCCATCACGGGCAACACCGTTAAGGACAACAACCTCACCTCCGAAGAGGGATTCCCCGCTGACCGCGGCACCAACGCCACCGACGGCATTGAGGTGAATATTTGCCGAGGGGGCATCAATCTTGACTCAGACGCCTTCACTGATGGGGTGGCTGGGGCCTGCACCAGCAATGCAACCCTTACAGCGTTGGTCGACCAAAACATCGTTAGCAATCTGCAAGGTGGAGCCGATGGCATTGACGCCAACATTGGCGACAACGGCCGGCTCATCCTCACCGTTGATAAAAACACCGTTACTGGTGTAGGCGACGAAGGCTTCACCCTCGATGCTTTTGGTGTCAATACCCAGGCCACAGTAGTAATCACGGACAACACCCTCAAGACATCAGGGGCTAAAGGTGCTGCCCCTGGTGAGGACGGCTCCACCGATGGCATCGCCATCACCCTGCAGGAAAATGTCTCTGACACCGACTTCACTGCATCAGGCGTTTACGACTTCACGATCACCGGCAACACAATCGAAGCCGATACCGACAACTTGGCAGGCACGATTGAGCGGGGCGACAAGGCGGAAGGCATCAAATTCACGATCAACGAAGGGGTCAAGAAAGGCACTACCAACTTGACTGCGGTGATCGAAAACAATGACATCAAAACCCGTATTGGCGATGGCATCGAGTTTGCAGTGAATGAGTTGGCAGCCGATGGAGTGGTCTTTGATGCCAACATCACCATCAACAACAACCGGATTGTTCAAACCAACGACAACCCGATTGGTTCGGACAACAAAGACCCGCGCGACTTGATCAAAGCCACCTTCAGCGAAGACGGCACAGGGTCTATCAACAAAGGGTTCTTCACCATCACGAACAACACGGTGACCAGTGCCGCTGGTGCCGGAAATGCTTTCAACTACGAAAGCATGAGCACGTCCACCAGCAACATCTTCAAATTCAAAATTGAAGGCAACAACTTCACCGCTGCCGACAACAAAGATCTAAAGATTGCTGTTCCTGCAGGCTTCTTGAGTATCTCTGCTCCAGATGGCACTACCAATTTCGATGCTTACCTCGACAGCGTTAACACTGACGCTGAAACCGAGATCAGCGGGTCTCCGGAAGTGTTTCGCTTCTGATCCATTCGGATAAAAGGCGTATCTCTCAAGCCCCCTGATCAAGGGGGCTTTTGCCTGGGCTTCAACGACTTTGGGTAAATTAAATCAAGATCCTTTTCTCGCCAGATCGAGTAGAAGTGATGTACTCATATCAATGACAAGCATCTAGGCAAGTGCTTAGTCCAACAGGTGAATGCTTCTGCCGGCGGCTGAGCTGCCCCTGGTGGATTTTGCTGCAGCAAAAGAACAATGGTTCGGAGTGGGGTTAAGAGGCAGGTCCTCAAGTTGTCCCTCAATTTTTGTGAAACTGGGTTGAAACAAAGCAACACTGCATCCGTAGTTAACAGCTATCAATCTCACAACTAAGCGATCGCTCTTACCTGGAGGGTTTCAAAAGCATGGCAAGCCCTGACACTGTCACCAAGATGGTGAGCACCCCCAGCAGCATTGGATAAACAGGTTGGAGATTGATCCAGCCAAACTGCCCGGTATGGACTTTGAGGAGCCAAAAGGCATCAATTCCTTGCTCAAGAAGAAGGCTGTAAAGCGAGCCTGTGCTCGCTGTAAGCAAAAGCGGTAGAGCAGCGAGAGGCACCAACCACCTGTGGATCCGTCGTGCTTTTCGCTGGGTCTGGACTCCCGGTTTCATTGCTTGCGTAGTTGTTGGTGCAGTTCTCGTTCATCCGCACAAGGCATCCATTTCCCATTGTTTTGATGGACGGTTGTACAGCCAATTTCATCGGCTCGCGCCTGAGCCTCGGCCTCAGTGGAGTAAAGGCCTTTGCCGTGGGCAAGCGCTGCACTGCTCCCTACAAAGACTGCCACCAGAGCGATCGCAACTGACATCAATGTCTCGGTCTTGTTCATCGCATTCAGAAGCCTTCGCAATGTTCCACGGCCTTGAGGTAATTCATTGTGCCGGGAGTTGTTAGCCCCTTGGGGTTGATCGCGACACGCAAAGCAACCTGCGCATCGACACAACGGTTGTAGCGATCGATCTTGACGGCTTGTGGAATCAAAAGAATGGCGATTGACAGCAAGCTGATGCTGCTGATGAATGCCAACACCGGGTAGGCATGCACCCGAACCATTTCCCGCGCGGTCAATCTTTGCTCGGTGTGATCACTCATGAAACATGTCGACTGTCCTCAACATGACCTAGATCATCAAATTCTGAGTCATGCCAGTTAGTTTAAGTGGAATGAATGACTGTTGGATTTCTGTGTCTGCGTGACTCAATCCGGTTCCGTAACGAAAACCGACCAACGCTGGCCTTGGTGGCCGCTGCTGCCGCTGTATCCCTACGGCAAGCGCGCCACCCACGTTGAAGAGCTGATTCCCGGCCAGGTGTGGAGCTTTGAGCAACTCCAGGGCATCTATTACGTAGCGGTGCCAATTCGGCTCACCGTGGTGAAGGTGCCCAACGGCTTGATGCTGGTGAATCCGCTCCCCCCCACTGCTGAATTGCTCACTGGCCTTAGGGCCCTAGAAGCGGAGCATGGGCCCGTGTGCACGATCGTGTTGCCCACCGCATCCGGCCTAGAGCACAAGCTGCCGCTCGGCCCGCTCGCTCACAAGTTTCCTAAGGCTGAAGTCTGGGTGTGTCCGGGCCAGTGGAGTTTTCCGGTGCAGCTTCCCCTGAGCTGGCTCGGGGTGCCGGCAGCACGCACCAAAGTTTTGCTCAGCGATGGCGTTCCCCATCCCGAGGTGTGCCAATGGATCTCGCTTGGCCCCCTCGATCTCGGTGTAGGCCGTTTTCAGGAGATCAGCTGCCTGCATCAACCCAGTGGCGCCCTGTTGATTACGGATGCCCTAGTGGGCATTCACGCCTCACCACCCGCGATCTTTGATCGCGATCCCACGCCTCTGCTGTTTCATGCGCGCGATCGGGGTGATCAACCCCTCACTGATTCGCCAGAGGCGCGCCGGCGTGGTTGGGCCCGGTTGGTGCTGTTTGCCTCCTATCTCCGGCCCCATTGCTTGCGCGTGCCGCCGATCGCCGAGCTGTTGCGTCATGCCTTCCGGCCAGGGTTGCGGTCATGGAAAACCCACTTCGGGGTGTATCCCTTCGATTGGCAAACCGGCTGGCGTGACGACGCTGCGGCCTTAATGGGGGACGAAACCGCCAAGCTGCAGGTGGCCCCAGTGTTGGAACGGCTGGTGTTACCGCGAGCCCAACAAGCGATCAACGCTTGGCTTCAAGAACTGGAATCCAAATCGAATCTGCGCTGGTTGATCCCCGCTCACTACAGCGCGCCGCTTGCGTTTAGCACGCAACAGGCATCCGCGTTGCGATCGGAACTACAACAGAAAAACTGGGCACCCAATGAAGGAAATTGGACCTTCCTCAGTGGTATCGATCAGCGGCTTTTAGAGCTTGGATTTGTGCCCAAAAATCCGTTAAAAAAGACTGATCTTTCTACAAACCAGTCCATCGATTAAACAATTGGCAATCATTCAAAGTGGGCTATTGCAGCCTTAGACCAAAGCGAAAACACTTAAAGATTGAGATCATCGTCTGGATTTACAGCCATTTCATCGTCAGCGAAAAGCGTTTCTTCTAATTCCTTGCGCTGTTCCATCTGACGCAGAAAATATCCAGTCATCATCGCGGAAGCCAACATGTTCGCCAGGTTGTCGCGATTCGCCGTGACTTTCACCTCAAACTGCTCGCCGGGAAGCATGCCAAGTAAACCCTGCACGTTGTGGCGAATGATGTCTTGAATATCGTTGCTAGCTGAACGTGCCACACGCTGCAACACGTCCGGCGATTGGTCCTGGAGATATTGGATCAAGCTGTTAACGGGCTGGCCGTCCTGGCTATCCGTGGTTAGGAACTCTGGATTGAACATCCTGCCCACCTGTCGTCAGTCGTTTGACCCTATCGCAGCTGCAATCTGCGACACCTCTGAATCTTGGTGTGAGAACCGAATCGGACCGAACCGGTTCAAGGGCCAATAACGCCATACCGCGGTTCCAATCACCCGCTCATCAGGCAGCGCTCCCCAAATATGGGAATCGAGGCTGGCATTGCGGTTGTCACCCAGCACCCAGTACTGCCCTTCCGGCACGCTCAGCGGCCCCTGGTCGTAATCCATCGCCGCAGGCTTCCAGTTTTCTGGCACTGGAGTGTTGTTGCGCAGCAACTGGCCGCCACGCACTTCAATCGTGTCTCCAGGCCGTCCAACCACACGCTTGATCAGGGCAGCATTGGCGTCGTAGCCAGCCTCCACAAGCTGGGGGGGCACGGCAAACACCACGATTTGGTCCAGGCCAATCGGTTTGTGGCGCTGCCGATTGAGCCGAGGTGTGATTTTCTCCACCAGGATCCGGTCTTGCAACTGCAAGGTGGGCAACATCGAACCGGAAGGAATCCAGCGGGGTTCGATCACCTGCCAACGCAGGAGCAGGGCCAACGCCACCCACACCAGCAGACCTTTCCAACTGTTGCGCTTGGGTTCTGAGTTGGGAGTGGGTGCCATGGCAGGTTCTGCGTTAGCCGAGGATCGCATTAGCCATCGCCGATTCCCTGACTCAGGCCCTCGCCAATCTGCAGGCTGCTGTCCTGTTGCTCCAGACCCTGCAGCAACAGGGTCTACGCCACGTGGTGCTTTGTCCTGGCAGTCGCTCCGGTCCATTAGCCCTTGCCGCCGCTGGCTTAAAGCGCTCTGGGCTGATCACGCTCAGTACGGCGATCGATGAACGCTCTGCTGGATTTCATGCCCTCGGTCGCTCCACCGCCTCTGGTGTGGCCACGGCCGTGATCACCACCTCCGGAACAGCGGTGGCCAATCTTCTCCCCGCAGCCGTTGAAGCGGATCGCTCCAGCCAACCCCTGCTGCTGATCAGCGCCGATCGGCCCCTACGGCTCAAAAACAAAGGGGCCAACCAAACCGTGAATCAGGAAGCCTTCCTCACCCCGGTGTGCCGCTGGTGTGGGTCAGGTCCCTTGGATGGCCTCAACACAGGGCTAGATCACGAGCTGCGAGCCCTGGCTCAGAACGCCTGGCGGCATCTGCATCAGCAGCCCGGACCTGTGCATCTCAACGTTCCCTTTGAAGAGCCCCTGCTTCCGGATCTGAATCAGCAGAACGCGTTTTGGAATCAATGGAACCGTTCAGAGCCTGAGGCCATCACCCACACCCCTGAGCTCTGGACGCCAGCGAGCAACAACGCTGCGCCAGCACTCGATCCTGACCAACCAGGTGTGATCGTTGCCGGGCCCTGGCGAGGCCTGAGCTCCACGCTTGAGCCCTATCAAGCCGCCTTAATCGCTTGGCAACAGCGCAGTGGCTGGCCCGTGCTCGCCGATCCACTCGCCGCGATCCCGAATGACTTAAGTGGCGTGATTCGCTACTGGGATCTGCTGCTCCCCCATGGTTTGAGCCAAATGCCCGCCAACGCCCAGGTGCTGCGCCTGGGCTCAATGCCGGCCAGTCGACGCCTCGAGGCCTGGCTTGAGAGCCAGCAGGGACCACAGCTGTTAATCACAGAAGCTGATCCACGGCCCCTCGATCCGCTCGAAGTCGCCCAGCAATGGAGCGGCGGCTTGGCGCAATGGTGGCAACAGCTCAGCCCCCAGCTCAACGCCATTCCAGCTGGTTCCTGTGCTCCAACCCCTCAAACACGGTCGGTGCTTGAGAGCTGGGAAAACGCAGATGCTGCTGTTGGCAAGCGCCTCTCTGCCCTGCTGCCGATCCAGGGAGCCGCCAATGAACCCGCCTTGATGGTTGCCCTGGCGCAGCTTTTGCCAGCTGAACGACCCGTCATGCTCGCTGCCAGCAGCCCTGTTCGTGATTGGCAAGCCTTTGCCGCAGGCGATACCGGCCGCCGGCGTTGTTTCAGCTTTCGGGGAGCCTCCGGCATCGATGGCACCCTTTCCCTGGCCCTGGGCTTAGCGGCCGAGCTCGGTTCAACAGTGCTGATCACAGGTGATCTAGCTCTGTTGCATGACAGCAACGGCTGGCTCCTGGCCAGCGCTGCCCAGCTGCCCCTGTTTGTGCTGTTGATCGACAACGCCGGCGGCGGCATTTTTGAACAGCTGCCGATCGAAACCACCCCCAGCGATGGCTTTGATCAGCTGTTTGCGATGCCCCAACGGGTGGACCCACTGGCCCTGGCCGCAGCCCATTCCATCCCCGTGCGTCAGCTCGCCTGCCTCGATGATCTCCCCACCGCCCTGGAATGGGGATTGGCGAGTCCTGGACCAGCACTCCTGCGGGTGTGCACCGATCGCCGCAACGACGCCCAGCTTCGCCGCGATCTGCGTGAGGCGGTACAACAGAGAAGCAGCCTTTCCTGATCGCCATGTCAGAGCCCGTCATCCGACAGGTGCTCCCAGGATCCAGCGGGGTGAACTGGCAGCCCTGGGGAACCTACGAAGATGTGCTGCTGGATCGCTGTGATGAGGGCATCGCCCGTTTAGCGATCAATCGCCCCACCAAGCGCAATGCCTTCCGGCCCCGCACGGTCTCAGAGCTCTGTGACGCCTTTGCCCGGATCCGCGATGACAGCCGCATCGGGGTGGTGCTGCTCACCGGTGTGGGCCCCGCTGCTGATGGTGGCTATGCCTTTTGTTCAGGTGGCGACCAGAGCGTGCGCGGCGATGGGGGCTATCTCGACGAAACTGGCCTGCCACGCCTCAACGTGCTCGACCTTCAGCGGATCATTCGCAGCCTGCCCAAGGTGGTGATTGCCCTTGTGGCCGGATATGCGATCGGTGGTGGTCAGGTATTGCACCTGCTCTGCGACCTCAGCCTGGCGGCAGAGAACGCTGTTTTTGGTCAAACCGGGCCACGGGTTGGCAGTTTTGATGGCGGCTTTGGTGCCGGCTATCTGGCTCGCGTGGTGGGCCAGCGCAAAGCCAAGGAGATCTGGTTCCTCTGCCGTCAATACGGCGCCGACGAGGCCCTAGGCATGGGCCTTGTGAATGCTGTTGTTCCTTTAGACGCCCTCGAGGCCGAAGGGGTGCGTTGGGCCAAAGAGGTGCTGCAACACAGCCCTACCGCAATTCGCTGCCTCAAAGCAGCCTTTAACGCTGAAACCGATGGCTTGGCTGGCATCCAGGAGTTGGCCGGGCAGGCCACCCATCTCTTCTATCGAACCGAGGAGGGGCAAGAGGGCCGCAATGCCTTCCTGGAAAAACGCAATCCTGATTTTTCCGACACCCCATGGCTGCCATAGCCGAAGGAGTCGCTAAAAAGAGAAACCTGTTTCACCTCGTCTGATGCGTTGTCACAAGCATGCAAGGACGATGGCGATGCCTGCCGCGCTGCTCGCCGCCTCGCTGCTCGTTGGAACGGTGGGGGTTGCCTCAGCGCAAGAGGTGGGCGGAAACCGTCCAAGAGAGGTGAACGTCGAGGTTTTGGTGGAGGCTCCAGAGGAGAGTCCAGAGGAGGATCCAAAACGCAAATCCGATCCGATCCCGCCCCTGGCGATGCCAGTGAGCGATGCCGCCTCGTTGGCCCGTGTTCCCGCCGATGTGATCGAGCGCGATGGGCTTCAGCTCGTGCTCGACCGCAAGCACCATCAGCTCCTGGTGTTGAGGGATGGCCGGATGACACGCCGGTATCCAGCGGCGGTGGGAACCACAGGTTGGGAGACCCCTGCCGGACGCTTTCGAGTGTTTGAAAAGGTGAAAGAGCCGGTGTGGACCCATCCGGTGAGCGGTGAACTTGTGGAGGCTGAAAGCGAAAAAAACCCGCTGGGATCACGCTGGATTGGCTTCTACCGCGACTGCAATGGACGCTCTGGTTGGGACGGCGAGCAATACCTAGATATCAATGGCTGCACCGTGGCCGGATTCCATGGCACCCCCTATCGCTGGACCGTTGGACGGGCCGTTTCCCATGGCTGCGTGCGCCTGTATGAAGAGAACGTTCAGGAGGTGTTCAATCTCGTCAGCGTTGGAACTCAGGTGATCGTGCTTCCCTAAAACGTTCATAAAGCGCTAATGCGTCTACAGTCTCGCGGCTTACAGGTTTGATCGTCCATGCGCGTGCTCTTTGCCGCCGCCGAATGCGCCCCGATGGTGAAAGTCGGTGGGATGGGCGATGTGGTGGGATCCCTTCCCCCTGCCCTGAAGGCTCTGGGGCACGACGTTCGTTTGATCATGCCGGGATACGGCAAGCTCTGGTCTCGATTGGAGATCCCTACGGAACCGATCTGGCGAGGCCAGACGATGGGAACCGATTTTGCGGTCTTTGAGACCCGTCATCCCACCAATGGCCTCACCATTTATCTGGTAGGTCACCCCGTCTTTGATCCAGAACGGATTTATGGCGGAGAAGATGAAGATTGGCGCTTCACTTTTTTTGCCAGTGCTGCGGCTGAATTTTCCTGGAACGTCTGGAAGCCGAATGTGCTCCATTGCCATGACTGGCACACCGGCATGATTCCGGTCTGGATGCACCAAGACCCAGAGATCAGGACCGTCTACACGATCCACAACCTCAAATACCAAGGCCCCTGGCGCTGGAAGCTGGATCGGATGACTTGGTGCCCTTGGTACATGCAGGGCGACCACACCATGGCGGCCGCCCTGCTCTACGCCGATGGCGTGAATGCAGTGTCACCCACGTATTCCAGAGAGATCCGCACCTCGGAATACGGCGAAAAGCTGGATGGGTTGCTCAATTACATCTCCGGCAAGCTGCGCGGCATCCTGAACGGGATTGATCTAGAGGCCTGGAATCCAGCCACCGATCAGGCCTTACCCGCCACCTTCAGCGCCAATGATTTGTCGGGTCGCGCCCACAACAAGCAGGTGCTCCAAGAACGCATGGGTCTTGAAGTCAGATCTGATGCCTATCTGCTGGGCATGGTGAGCCGTCTGGTGGATCAAAAAGGCGTTGATCTGCTGTTGCAAGTGGCGGATCGCTTGCTCGCCTACACCGACACCCAGATCGTGGTGCTTGGCACCGGTGAGCGCGGCTTGGAGTCCGGTCTTTGGCAGATGGCCTCCCGCTATCCAGGTCGCGTGTCCGTCTTCCTCACCTACGACGACGACCTCTCACGCTTGATTTACGCCGGCAGTGACGCCTTCCTGATGCCCAGTCGGTTTGAGCCCTGTGGGATCAGTCAATTGCTCGCCATGCGCTACGGATGCGTACCTGTCGTGAGAAATGTGGGTGGTTTAGTCGATACGGTTCCACCGCACGATCCTGCCCAGCACAGCGGCACTGGTTTCTGCTTCGATCGTTTCGATCCCGTGGACTTCTACACCGCCCTGGTGCGCTCCTGGGAAGCCTTTCGCCATCAAGACAGCTGGCGCGAACTGCAGCGAAGGGGCATGCAGCAGGACTACAGCTGGGCGCGTTCAGCCATGGAATACGACCAGATGTACAGGGAGGTCTGTGGCCTCAAGGAGCCAGGCCCCGATGCCGCTGCCGTTGAACAGTTTTCCCAAGGCCAAGATGCGGATCCCTCCTTGGCACCAGGCCAACGCGGGGCCCCAAGCAGCCTCCCTGAACAATCCACCGATGACCAGTCCAATGGACCAGGCTCACGTAACCCGCTAGCCAGACTGTTTGGCGGTCAGCGAGGCTAATGCTGCAGGCAATTACGAATGCAGGATTCCTTCGAACCGCAGTCCTCTGACAACGACAGCTCCCTCCCGGCTCCTTACAACAGTCCCTGGAAGGCCCTGGGCCAGGATCTGAGGGCCGTAAGCGCCGATCTGCGTCTTCGCGGCCAAGAGATCTGGCGCCGGAACCGCGAGGGAGATCTATCGGTTCCAGCGTTCTGGCCAGAGCAATTGGCTGCATTGTTTTGGCCTGTGTTGCTTGGATTCAGCCTCGCAGTGCTGATCCTGGGCGGGATTCAATTGCGTCAGGCCCTTCAAAGCCAATCACCACCCTCACCGCCAGAGGTGGAGCGCGTACGCACAACCCCCTTCCCAGACGCACGTCCCCTACCCATCAGCAACAGCCTCGAATCTGATCTCGACAACCAAGGCCTGCCGAAGGCACCAATAGACCGCAACACCACCAGGCCCAGTGAGCCAGACAAGCTCATGGCAGCTGATGAACCCCCTGCGTTAAGCGACCTTGAATTCGAGCCGCCTTCTGCAGGAACAGATGCAGACCTGTTGCGCTTTGATCCTCTCCTTGAACTTCTGGCGGAAGAAGGCAGCACAGAGAGTGACCAGGAAACAGCACTGATTGTTTCGGCCCAACCCCAACCAGAGCGCAACGCTGTGATTCTGCAAATCGATGCTGCCGCTTGGATGCAACGGTCTCCTGAGCAACGCCAACAACTAGCCGAAACCTGGTGGAACCGACTGGAAGACCAGGGCTATGCCGATCTGCGTCTCGTGAATGCACAACAAGACCTACTGGCTCGACCCGCCAGGATCGGTGGAGGGATGATCGTGTTCGATCCCAAGAGGGTTTAAACGTGCTGGATCTGGCTGATCTCGTTTCGCTCTGGGGGCCACCAAAACGGGGTGATGGCGCAGCGCCCAACCTCCAACAACGCTTAGGTCCTGTGTGCACAGACAGCCGACTGCTCGCTCCAAACGATTTTTTTGTGCCACTACGCGGTGAGCGCTTTGATGGCCATCGCTTCCTCGCCTCGGCCACTGAGCAAGGCGTCCAAGCCGCCGTTGTCGCCCGTGATAGCGACATCCCAGTACCGCTCAACTTGCTTCACTGGAGCGTGGACAACACGCTGGAGGCCTACCAACAGATCGCCTGTTTGGTGCGACGCAACCTGAACAGACCTGTTGTGGCCGTAACAGGATCCGCCGGCAAAACCACCACAAGAGAGCTGATTCGTGCCGCATTAGCACCTCTTGGAGCCGTCCACGCCAGTATTGGCAACAACAACAACGACGTTGGTGTGCCACTCACCTTGCTCGGGGTAGACGAGCACCACGCTGCTGTTGTGGTGGAGATGGGAATGCGCGGGCCTGGTGAAATTGAACGCTTGTCGCGTTGTGCGGAACCAGACCTTGCCGTGATCACCAATATCGGCACAGCGCATATAGGCCGCTTAGGCAGTCGAGAGGCGATTGCCTCAGCAAAGTGTGAGATCACTGCAGCCCTCTCAGCCGAGGGCCTTGTGTTGATTCCAGCTGGAGATCCTCTCCTGGACGCAGCCCTGGCACGATCCTGGAGAGGTCGTGTGCGGCGTGTCGCGCTTGTCGGCGATACCAACGACTCTGGTCAAGCTGCTGATGATCTCGGCGACTACAACCCTGCAACGGGACAGATCCAACTGGGGGATCACACCTATCACTGCCCCCTGGAAGGGAGACACAATGCGCGCAATTTCATGCTGGCACTGGCCGTCGCCAACACCCTCGGCGTTTCACCCGCAGACCTTAAACAGCTCAATGTTGAGGTACCGGGGGGTCGCAATCGCCGGCGACAAATCGGTGCGTTAACGATTCTCGATGAGACGTACAACGCTTCACCGGAAGCAGTAATTGCGGCGTTGGATTTATTAGCAGCTCAGCCAGGTCGACGTTTTGCAGTGCTTGGCACCATGTTGGAGCTCGGGCCAGACAGGGAGCGCTTGCATAAGGCGGTAGTCGATCACGCCACAACCTTGAAGCTTGATGGGCTGGTGGCTGTGGCCACTGGTTCGGAAGCCAAGGCCATGCGCGAAGCAAGTTCAGGTTTACCGCGGTTTCGGCAGGTGGAAACACCCGAACAGGCCGCTGGGCCGTTGATCGAGTGGCTCATGCCTGGCGACACCGTGCTTTTAAAAGCGAGTCGAGGGATTGCACTGGAGCGGTTGCTGCCGTTATTGCCACAGCTCTAGGTCAGGCAGCTCTAAGCGCATCCGCCTGGTCTTCGCAGCGGATCAAATCAATCGCATGGGGATGATCATGGATGTAGCGAATTTCCTCCATCGCCAAAACCCGCGCTTCAAAAGCGTCGCCCGCATAAAAGCACTCTTCTTGATGATCACTACTGGCATCGCGATACCGAACAGTGAAACGCTTGTGATTGGACATGGGATGAACAACCTGACGACCCACGCTTACGCATCAACGAACGTTGGCCAAGGGCAAGCTGTGAAAAAAGTCTGTTGATTCAGCTCAATTGGCCTTGCGATCCCATCCTTCCTTGATCAATTGCTTCGCACGACCAATCGCAAGGGATCCATCGGGAACAGCTTTAGTGATCGTGGACCCTGCTCCAATCGTGACATTTTTTCCGATCACAACAGGAGCGACCAAGACGGAGTTGGCCCCCGTCTTACTGCCCTCGCCAATCACCGTGAGATGTTTATTCTTGCCGTCGAAGTTGGCCGTAATCGTGCCAGCTCCCACATTCACATTGGCGCCTAATTCCGCATCACCGATGTAACTGAGGTGATTCACCTTGCTGCCAACGGCGATCACACTCTTTTTAATCTCAACAAAATTGCCAATTTTGCAGGAATCACCAATCGTGGTGCCAGGTCGGAGATGGGCGAAGGGACCAATCTCAACAGCATTACCAACGCGTGCATCGCGCACCACGGAGTGCACGACCGTGACATCGCAACCGAGTTCGGCATTGTCCAGCAAACTGCCTGGACCTAGCCGGCAGTGATCTCCAATCCGGCAGGCGCCACGAAAATGGGTTTGTGGTTCGATCACCACGTCACAGCCAAAGCTGCAGTCTTCGCTCAGGGTGCAACTGGCCGGGTCCACAAAGGTCACACCCTCATCCATCCAGTGATCACGCAACCGCTGCTGCAAAACACCCTCACACTGCGCCAATTGCCTGCGGTTGTTGATTCCATTTACCTCATCGGGGTCGCTCACCTCCATCTGCATCGCCACATCTAAGAGCTGCACCGTGTCGGTGAGGTAGAGCTCGCCCTGATCGTTGTCGGTGCTCAATTTAGGCAACACTTCAGCCAACTTTGCCCAGTTGAAGCAATAGATCCCTGCATTGGTGAGGTTGTTGGTCCGCTGCTCATCGCTGCAATCACGATGTTCGATAATTCCGCTCACCAGACCATTGGCATCGGCAAAGACTCGGCCATAACCAGTGGGATCATCAAGCCTTGCCGTTAATAAAGTCACATCGGCCTTGCTGTTGCGGTGAGTGCTTACCAACGCATCAATGGTCTCGGCTCGCAGAAGTGGAACATCACCGTTCAGCACTAACAATTCACCCTGAAAGCCCTGCAGGGGAGTCAACAACTGCTGGACAGCATGCCCTGTACCGTTCTGTGGCTGTTGCAGCACGAATTCAAGCCCGCCATTTGAGCTGAGCTGCGCTTCCACACGCTCAGCTTGATGGCCAACGATCAGCAGCCTGCGCTCTGGCGCGAGGTTCCTGACACTGGCGAGCACGCGCTCCACCAAGGTGGCCCCAGCTAGGGGTTGAAGCACCTTTGGGAGCGCGCTTTTCATGCGAGTGCCTTTCCCAGCAGCAAGAACGGCAACGGCGAGCATGAGTAGGGAGCAAGACCGGCGAAATCTACCGGTGGAAGCTCAGTCTGTGAACACAAGAACAGGCCATCGGATCAACCTGCCGTTGAATTCTTAACCCCATAAACAACAAATAAGGAATACCCACTGCTCCTAAAACAGCTTATTCAATGCAGAACCATTGAAAGTCATGCAAAAACGACTACAACACCGCCCAACAATCAGAAAAGATACAAATCACTGCAAAAAAATAAGAATGCAAACAAAATATCGCTTGATTCACATCCTTCGAAAGTTGGGGACTGCAGAGGCGTATACATAGCAACATAAAATAAACAAAAATCAAACGGTATCATCTAATACATCACCATGCACCATGATCATTAAATGCTGGAGAAAGCCATGATTGAAAAGAAAATTGAAAAAAGTTCAAGTTCAGATGTCTGATCAGTGTCACAGCCTTTTAAAAGAGTACGCAAATGCATGGAATATGACAATGTCAGAAGTAATGTATGAATGCACAAGGCATCATATTCACAAACATTCCAATACTTGCGAATACATAGACGTACTTTTTCGGTTTAAGGATGTAAAAAAAGATAAGCGTTTATCGAAAGACTGCTATAGCTGTGCATGCTTTTCCTGCAACCACATCACGAGCTGCAGAACAGGGGTCTACCAGGGGAACTGGGAAATAAATCCAGGCCTTGAGAGCTATGCAGGCACAAATCAGCGAAATTGAAACAACAAACAATATTATTTGCTGCTAACAAGATACTTTTAAAAACAAATAAGAAACGCCTAAGAAGCATAAGTAGAGTTATTTGGAATAGCCTGAATTTGCGAACATTGCTAAATCAAGAGAATTCCTACAAAGTAAGCAAATTATCCAGATTCATTGATCAAGCAAATGAAGCCATTTATTTTGTCGAAGAACGAGAGCGCTTAGGTATTAAGATCACAGATGCGGATCATTCCCATCAATCAAAGAAGAACAAGAAAAAAATCACACGTATTCGCAAAAGCTATACAAACCTTAGGCAGTCTGACTTAATAGAGCATGCCAAAGAAGCAATATCATCAACAAACAATGAATAGCAAGCCCAAGGCATTCATGCAATATAAGGCCTAAAAGAATGCGGATATTAATCAGACTATGTTCAATACTTATGGATAATTAAAAATTGCAAGCTTGTCTCGCCAATCCCCACTTACGCTTCCAAGCGCTGGTGCTTGGCAGCTCAACAAAAGCCTGTTCGTGTTGGCGTCGCTTCAAAATCAAAGCGGCCGTATCAGAGCCTGTTGGGTCTCGGTAAGGCACACCCGCCCGCGTCTGAAGATGCTCCTCTTCCATCACGCTCAAGCCACGCCAACCAGGTCCAATTTCAGGTGCATATTGCTCGTATTCGTTGAGGCGAAACGCCAAGGTCCCAGAGCTCCACCCCGCAACGTCTCCTGGCTTTGGAAGAAGCGAGCGCAACTCAAGGCCAGCATGGCGCAAACTATTCCGCACTGCTGCTGCTCTGCAATAGGTCAATAACCGTCCCCCCGGTGCGAGTAGAGCTGCAAGACTTTGGATAAATTCCTCACTCCAGAGCTGGGGACATTTCCCAGGTGAAAAGGCGTCCAACAGGATCAAATCCAGACGTAAATCCTTTGGCATGTACTGAAGCTGCTGACGCGCATCACCCCAGAGCATTTGAACCGACTGCTGACGACGCGAATCCTGCCAATAACCCTCAGCAGAGAGAGCCCCTAGACAAGCGACAACATGCTCAGGCCAAAGAGCACTAAAACTGGGCTCAGCGAGGGCCAACCGCAAAGGCGCTCGATCGAGTTCCAACGCCCAGCATTGCAAGTTTCGTCCACCCACATTGGGGAGGGCCGCCATGAGTGCAGCCGTGTTGTAGCCCAGCCCGAAACAAACATCTAAAACGCGTAAACAACGCCCGCTGGGAAAGCGATCGAGCTGCGCCGGCAGCACAAACTTGCTGTTTGCTTCTTCCAGAGCGCCGCAAGAACTATGGAAGCTTTCAGCAAAGCTGTCGCTATGCAAACTGAAGCTTCCGTCTGCTGTGAAGCGGGTACTAAGCACAGCTGGGTCAGAGACGCAATCTCTCAAGATCGTCCCAGAAAGTGGGATAACTCACAGCCGCTGCTTCGCTGCGAGAAATTCTTGAATCACCCTCTGCCATTAAGCCAGCAATAGCAAGACTCATCGCAACGCGGTGGTCTGTCTCACTATCCAATTCAGCACCTTTTAAAGAGCGGCCACCACGAATCGTGAGACCATCGGGATGCTCATCAATGTCCGCGCCCATGGCCTTAAGTTGCCGGGCCATCACAGCGAGTCGATCCGTTTCTTTCACACGCAGCTCAGCTGCACCGCTGATGCGACTTTCTCCATCACAAAAACAAGCCGCGACACTCAGAATCGGAACCTCATCCACCAAGCGCGGCATGATTTCTTCTCCAAACTGAAAGGCCTTAAGGGGGCCATGACTCACCTGTAGATCGCCAACAGGTTCACCGGCAACATCGCGGCGATTCAACACCTCAATCGAGGCGCCCATCATCTCCAACACTTCAAGAATTCCAGTGCGCGTGGGATTTAATCCCACATTTTCCACGGTAATCTTGGCGCCAGGAACGAGAGCACCAGCCACAAGCCAGAAAGCAGCAGAACTGATATCTCCCGGAACAACAACATGCTGTCCTTTCAATGTGGCGCCTGGACGAACCAAAATATGCCGGCCCATCTCACCACCCACTTCAAGGTCAGCACCAAAGGCTCTAAGCATGCGCTCGCTGTGATCACGGGAGTGAGCAGGCTCAATCACACTCGTTGATCCATCTGCCGTGAGCGCGGCCAGCAAAATGGCTGATTTCACTTGAGCGCTGGCAACAGGCGTCCCCACAACAGCGCCCCTCAACCTCTGCCCTTGAACAGCCAGCGGAGCTAAATTTCCTCGATCTCGACCGCGCACATCCGCCCCTAACAAGGAGAGCGGCTGACCAACCCTGTTCATCGGACGACGACAAAGAGAGGCGTCACCGGTCAAAACAAAATGGCGCCCTTCACGTCCGGCGAGAAGACCAAGCATCAACCTCATGGTGGTTCCGGAGTTGCCACAATCGAGAATCTCCGAAGGCTCTTGCAATCCATCAAGGCCAACACCCTCAATGGTCACCATTTCACCGCTCTTAATCGGCGAAATCGTTGTCCCCATCGAGCGCAGACAAGCAGCACTACTCATCGGATCCTCTGCTGGCAAAAGACCTTCGATAGTGGTTGTGCCCTCAGCAATAGCGCCGAAGAGAAGAGCGCGGTGAGAAATAGATTTATCGCCTGGAACGCGGACCCGACCATGGAGGCTGCCACCTGCTTTCAGATCCCTTGGGAAGCCATTTGAGCCCGACACCGATGAGCAGCCTGTAGGTAATGAAAACAATCCTATTAGCTCGAACTTCAAAGGCTCTTGCATTTAGTTGAAGTTGTCACCAACTCCTGCTGCAAGACCAAGATTCTTCGGGTGACGCCTACTAAAACATGACAATAATGAGCAAATAAACAAGAAATCAACATCAACAGCCAAGAGATATCACTCATCCATTAATGAATAAGCTTTTTTAAAGAGACAACAAACAATTCAAAGAAGTTAATACGACAGATATATCCTTAATCAAAGCCACTGGAAGCCTAACGCCCTGCCTATCATTTTATACATTCTCTTGATTCATATGATGGTCAACGTGTCGCTGAACTTAGATAAAATTAATAGATAAATTGTAAGGCATCAATTGCATTGCCTCAAAAGGGGTCAGAGTTTAGATGTCACATTCCAAGATCTTGATGAACCCAAGAGCTGCAAATTTCTAAAAATAGATGAGGGAGTATTACGAATCAGCCTTATTTCAACAATCAATAACGAGCTATTTCCGATTGGTTTTTTTAGTTCAGAATGGCTGAAAGTTGAAAACGACAAGCTGAGAGACTTTTCTCTCCGGATGGAGGCCTTAAACGAAGTCAACTTCAAAATCACACCCACATGTGAACCCAACATAAAAGTAGTCTCAATTTTCCATAATCACTGGCTACTGATACTATGCATGATTAAATCATCAACTCAAATTGAAATCCGCATATGTCGATTAATCGCAATTTTAGTTTGTTCATTTGGAAGGAGGAATAAAGACAACTACACGCTTCCATTCGAGCTAAGCCATTCGCAAATTGCTCTACTCGTTGGCTGCACCCGCTCAACTGTCACGCGTCAGATTGGCTTCATGAAAGAGAAGGGACTGATTTACCCAGATAAAAACAATCTTGGAACATTAGTCAGCGAAAAGCTAATACTACAGGAATCAATATTTGTAGACCATCTGCTATTTACTTGATCAATCACGACCACATCGACATTGGCCTCCTTTCCATTTTGAACATTTAGATTTTTTACAACCTTTTTTCTTACTCAAAAGATTCCAACTTGGAAGTTTTTTCGACAACTTATCGATCCCAAGGCTTTCTAGTGAACCCTGAAGTCGTGCCATTCGAAGCTATCTTGAGACTGACTCTCATTATACATGGTCGAAAGCGCACAAAATAAACAGTGTTGCTTGACGAAACAGCGGGAAAAGTCAATAATTGAAATGTGATTTTTGATTCGAGAGGATGTTCAATATGACGACTTCAAATTCGTCTTTGCAGATTGCAAGGGATGTTGCAAATGGGCCCAATGGACGTGCATTGGCCGAGTCCATGAATCCAGATTTGCTTAGCGCAATCCAGCAACACATTTCGATCGAAAGACAAGCCTCGATCACCTATTTGGCCATGTCCATTTGGAGTGCTGAACGTGAGCTAGCCGGTTTCTATCAATTTTTTGATGGGGAAGCGAAGAGCGAACAATCCCATGCAGTGCATTTCACCCAATATTTGATTGCTCGCAGTCAGTCCAACGACCTGCAAACCCTGGATGCACCAAGGCAAACCTGGGAGAATTTAGTTTCGTTGATGGAAACAGCATTTCAGATGGAGGCCGATACGACTTCTTCAATCCAAAGTGTGTATGCCATGGCCGAAAGAAACAGCGATACTAGAACAACTGTATTTCTTGATCCACTGATTGAAGCCCAAATTCAATCCGAAGATCAATTTGCGTATTTATTAGGACGGGTGAAGTTCGCCAATGGTGATCCTACTGCTCTGCTTGTCATCGATAACGAATTAAGAGCAGGTCAAACGAAGCGAGCTTGACCTACGCATTGCTCGTTTGCTTTGTTCATAGAGCAAACGAGAACTAATTGTGAGATTCTCAAGATTGAGGATATTAAAAGACTCATAAATTTCCTCGAGCCTGGTATGAATCGATTCCAAATCATCCATTATTCGCTGTTTGAGTATTGGACTGATTGAGTTAATCGCTCTTTCAATCGCGATGCATTGATAACTTGTTAAATGTTCTACCTCCTTGCTCAAGGTGAGAACTAAGCTTTCACTGGCTATTATCTCCATATAACACCTAAAAGCCAAGTGGGCTCGATTCAATCAACCTAGGTGACAGCTTCATAGAAGCTTCTCCAGAGTTTGTCACCAACATTTCACCATTGCGCAGTTTGGAAATCAAGCGAGTTGAAGTTACTCTGGTGGAACCAATCAGTTCACCAATTCGGTCGTGAGTGAGGCGAAAAGGAAGATTGCACCATTCTCCGTAGCGCCTACCCAATCGATTCACTAAGAGACTCAGTAACGCATGAAGGCGTTGCTCCGCTTGTCCTAAGTGACGAATTCTGAGCAATTGCAACGTCCACTCGTTCACAGAGTCATAACCATTGGGTGAGGGCTCTATCGATTTCGTCTCAATTCTCAGTGGAGTCATGGCTTCGACGCAAATGCCATCACTGCACAAGCAATCCGTTCTGAGCTGGTCGCCCGTCTGCAGGAAGGCAAGGGTCATTCCCTCTGTCTCTTCACAAGGGCAATAGACCCTGGCAATTCCCTCAAGCACATTTAATTTCATACCATCACTGCGACCGTGGGTATCCACAAGCACGGTTTGGCCTGTGGGGATTTGAATCGAAGACGTTGGGTCGTCAGGCAGGAAGCGAAAGCTCACGGGGTCGTTTTAACGCTAATGAGAATTGATAGCAACATAGACCAAACAAGCCCCTTTCTGCAATCGATTCTCAATAGCGATTGCTTGTTGAAGACGACGATGTGCGATCTCGACCTGTTTTGGTCCAAAACAACTGACTTTGCGTCTGATCACTGACAGAAGCACCCCTACCTTCAATGGAATCCCGTCTAACAAAAACAAACGCGACTGCCACGAGTGTTGCGAGAGCGAGCAAAGAAGCTCTAAGAAAGAAACTTGGAATGTCCAATTCTCGAGTGACCTTAAGAACTATTGTCTAGCTATCCAGAAGAATTAGATCCTGTTCGTATCAAATGACGCGTTAAGATGTGCTTAATGCGTATAAAGATTGTGACGTGTAGAGAGATGAAAGTGTCTTTTTTACGTCGCAATAAAGGAAAAGAGCAATTAAGTTTGCGTCGACGCATTTTGCGTCACCTTTTGTGAGGATCAACTTGAAACTTTTCCGTCAACTGCTGGTGGCCCCAGCTGCCTTGGGCCTGTTGGCTCCTATGGCTGCTAACGCCACTGAGCTGAACATCAACGGTGTGTCTGACTATGCCGCCACTGGCGAGCAAGTCACCAGCATCACTCAGTTTTCAGACGTTTACCCAACCGACTGGGCTTATCAGGCTCTTAGCAACCTGATCGAGCGCTACGGCTGTGTGGCTGGTTACCCCAACGGCACTTACCGCGGTAACAGGGCAATGACCCGCTTTGAAGCGGCTGCTCTGTTGAACGCATGTCTCGACCGCGTCACTGAAGTGACCGACGAGCTCAAGCGCCTGATGAAAGAGTTCGAAAAGGAACTCGCCATCCTCAAGGGCCGTGTAGACGGACTTGAAGCACGCGTTGGCGAACTGGAAGCAACTCAGTTCTCCACTACAACCAAGTTGTCTGGTAAAGCCGAGATGACCATCGGTGCTACCTCTTACGGCGGTGACAAAACCGATGAGCTTCGTGACAAAGATGGCAATTATGTAGGTGACACGGCAACGACTTTCTCGTACCGCACCACCCTCAACCTGAATACGAGCTTCACCGGAAAGGATCTGCTCTACACCCGTTTGAGAACAGGTAACTTCAATACCAATGCTTTCTCTGGTAAGGGTTATACCGGTAAGCAGTCTCAAATCGAGGCCTCCAAGAGCAGCGCAAACAGCCTCAAGGTTGACAAGCTTTGGTATCAGTTCCCTCTCGGAAATGACTTCCAAGTTTTTGCTGGTCCTCTAATCGAGAACTACTACATGCTGGCCGCCACCCCTGGCGTCTACAAGCATGTGCTTAAGCAGTTCAAACTTGGCGGCTACTACGGTGCCTATGGCGCCAGCACTTCACCTGGTGCAGGTATCAACTGGATCAGCAACAGAAATGCTGATTTTGGTGATGCCAAGCTGAAAATTAGTGCCAATTATGTCGCTAAAAACGGCTATAAGAGCGATCCCTATGATGGTGGAATCGCGGGTGATAATTCCAAGGGCAAATTCCTGACTCAAATTGCCTATGGATCCCCACAGTGGCAGGTTTCAGCTGCTTATGCCTATTCCCAAAAAGGCATGACCGTTGGAGGCGCAGGTACTAACGCCGGACTCAATAGTAAAGGCTATTCAGATGCCAATCAGTTCAACCTAAATGCCTACTATCAGCCACTCGAAAGTGGTTGGATGCCAAGCATCAGTGTTGGTTGGAGTATCACCAGTTTCAACAACGACTTGAAAAACAAGAATGGCAGCACTGGTTTTCAAGATGGCGATGTCACCCAATCACAAGGTTGGCTTGTAGGTCTTAACTGGCAAGATGCCTTCATGCGCGGCAACCGCTTAGGTTTCGCAATTGGACAGCCTCAGTTTGCGACTGCTCTTAAGAATCAGGGTAAGGACAAAACTGGCTATGCAGATGATGGCAACTATGCTATGGAACTGTATTACGATTTCCAGGTCACCGATAACATCACTGTGACTCCTGCTGTGTTCTACTTAAGCCGTCCTTTCGGCCAAGAGACTGGCTCTAGTTACAAAACTGGTGGTAAAGGTGCCGACACCTTTAGTACCCTTGGTGGTCTAGTCAAGACTACATTTAAGTTCTAAAACTTAAATTCACAAGGTTAAAGATCAAGGAGGGTTTAATAACCCTCCTTTTTTTCTGTAAATTCTCCATTAAAAAAGGAGGGCCGCCTAATAGGTCACTCCTAAGAAGTTTGAAACAAAATTCGACTTACCAGCAATTCTCACCCTCACCAATAGGAATACAGATGTCCTGCTCGGCTGCTTTTTTAGCTGCGGCCTTAGCATCAGCATCTTTCTTAGCTGCAGCATCGAGATCTTGGTCTGTTGACCATTCTTGAAGGCCACCAGCCGGTGTTTGCTCAGCTT
>ERZ802822.30-NODE-30-length-97751-cov-33.401929_pt1 | contig 97751 bp, 78 predicted proteins | sample MGYA00345649_ERZ802822 | MGnify/ENA primary metagenome ERZ802822 (study PRJEB30503, sample SAMEA104212359) | marine metagenome | biome: Westerlies Biome; feature: [SRF] surface water layer (ENVO:00010504) within the epipelagic zone...; material: water... | reverse complement strand
ATATGACTGACATTGTCGCCGTGATCGCCGTTTTTGCTGGCACCGTGGGTCCGATCGGCTTTCTAGGCCTACAAGTCAGCTACGGACTCAGCGAGCTGTACGGTAGCCCTGACACCAAGGCCATTCAAATCCTCACCATTGCCGCGCTGATGTCGCTTTATCTTATTTCAGCCGTGACGGGCATGCACCGCGGCATACAGTGGCTCAGCCGCGCCAATATTATTTTGGGAGCCACGCTGCTACTCTTTTTATTGCTCGTCGGACCGACTCAGCTGATTGCCCAAGGATTTTTAGATGGCTTGTCCACCCATCTTTCGTGGTTTGGTCACTTGGCCTTATTTCGCGGAGATGCCGGCTTTTTCGGCGACCCCGGTTGGCTCTCTCCCTGGACACTGTTTTTCTGGGGGTGGTTTATTGGCTACGGACCGATGATGGCTATCTTCATTGCGCGCGTAAGTCGAGGGCGCCGCATCCGTGACATTATTGTGTTGCTATCCATCGTTGCGCCTCTGATCACCATGGCTTGGTTTTCCATACTCGGTGGAACCGGCTTAGGGTTGGAGCAACAGCGACCAGGGAGCATCACGACAGCCTTTGAAGGGTTTAATCTACCCGCAGTATTACTGGCGATCACAGAAGCGATGCCACTGAGCGAGGTCTTATCGCCAGCGTTTCTTTTGTTGACCGCTTTGTTTGTTGCAACAACGGGGGACTCCATGACCTATAGCCTGTCCGTGGTCAGCAGCGGAAGCGATAATCCCCCCACATGGCTGCGCGTCTTCTGGGGGCTCGCTATGGGCGCGACGGCAATGATCCTTGTTGCCGGACCAGAGGGTGGGATTGGACGTCTACAGAGCTTTATAGTGGTTACCGCTGTGCCAGTATCACTTATTCTCTTGCCATCGCTTTGGGGCATATTTGCCTTGGTCAACAGGCGATGATTTGCGATTGCTTAGTGGCAGCTGTACGAGTTTTAGACGCACCAGCGGGTATCTCACAGAGAGGCGCAGCACCATGCCATTAGGGCTTTTAAAATATGGATTTAAACGAGACTATCCCTTCGAAGCCGAGGCTGATATTCCCGCTCCGTCTGATCTCAAGCCACACTACGATGTGGTCATCATTGGTGGGGGCGGTCACGGCGTAGCAACGGCTTATTATCTTGCAAAGTACCACGGCATTACCAACGTTGCCGTACTCGACAAGGGCTATTTAGGCGGGGGCAATACCGCCAGAAATACAGCCGTCATTCGCTCGAATTACCTCACGCCTGAAGGTGTAAAATTTTACAGTGCGTCAGTAAAGCTCTACGAGAATCTCTCGAACGAGTTTGATTTCAACATTATGTACTCGCAGCGAGGCCAACTCACGCTTGCGCACACTGACGCTACAGTGCGTGCCTTTCGTCAGCGCGCTGAGGTGAACAAACATTTTGGCGGCAGAACTGAGCTGATCAGTCCCGACGATATTGCCAAACTGGTCCCCATGCTCAATCTTAATCCGGCAAACCTGCCCGTTTTAGCTGGCCTGTGGCACAAGGACGGCGCCACCGCTCGCCACGATGCCGTGGCGTGGGGCTATGCACGGGGCGCAACACAGCGGGGTGCCCAGTTACACCAGCTGACGGAAGTCACCGGAATTATAACCGAAGGTAGTCGCGTCACCGGTGTCAAAACCAACCGAGGCAGCATCGGTGCGGGTGCAGTTATTCAAGCCGTTGCGGGGCACAGTGCACTGCTAGCTGAAAAGGCGGGGTTTCGTTTGCCCCTTGTAGCCTACCCGCTTCAGGCAATGGTTACACTCCCGGTCAAGCCCTTTCTTACGCCTCTGGTCAGCTCATCGGCACTCCACTGCTATGTGCAGCAGACAAGCCGGGGCGAAATCGTTATCGGCGGCGGTTCCGATCCCTATCCGCTCTACAACAGCCGCGCCACCCTGCCCCTCAAGGAGAGTCTCATCTCCAGTGCCGTAGAGATGTTTCCGTTTCTCAGTGAGATGCGGCTGCTGCGGCAGTGGGCGGGCATCACGGATATGACCAGCGATTACAGTCCTATCATGGGGTTAAGCCCACTGGACAACTATTACCTCGATGCGGGCTGGGGCACGTGGGGCTTCAAAGCAACGCCAATTTGCGGAAAAACAATGGCAGAACTCGTGGCCAGTGGTGGCAAAGTCCCCGAACTCATTCAACCCTTTGAGCTAGACCGGTTTAACCGCTTTGAACAAGTCAACGAAATGGGCGCAACCGCGGCGAGTCATTAGGTAAGACTATGAAGATACTAACCTGCCCACTCAATGGGCCCAGAAATATCAGCGAATTCGTTTACGGTGGCCAAGTAAAGAGAATGCCGGATACTGCGACCGCTTCCGACCGCGAGTGGGCGGCGTACGTGTTTTACGAGGAGACTAATATCGGTGTCGTCTTGGAGTGGTGGTTGCACAGCCCAAGCAGTTATTGGTTTATAGCGGAGCGTCATAATGCCACTGACGAAATAATACGAACATTTCCGGCGGACGAACTATTTACGCAGCGAGTGGACTTTTCGTCGCCAGAGGCCCCGTTATGACGCGCATAAAAACGCAGTACGTTGGGCAATGGATCGACGTAACCAGATCAAAGCAGTTTACTTTTGACGGCACTGTTGTCACGGGACTGCATGGTGACTCGGTCACCTCCGCGCTCTTAGCCAATGATATTTGGCTCCAGTCACGCTCCTTCAAATACCATCGACCGCGCGGGCCATTGACGCTCTGTGGGCAGGACGCAAACACCCTAGTTCAGACACCCAATACCCCGAATGTACTCGCAGATCGCCTAGAGGTCGAAGAGGATTTGCGAGTATCGGCACAACACTACACGGGATGGCTGAGATTCGACTTATCACGACTGCTCGATTGGTTTGGACGCTTTCTGCCCGTGGGCTTTTATTATAAGGCGTTTTTTAAGCCTAGCGGCAGCTGGCGATGGTGGGAACCGCTTGTCAGAAGCGCTGCCGGACTGGGTGTCAGCAATCTCAGTGTGTCTGCCCCCTACAACGACAAGGTTTACGCTTTTTGCGATATAGCGGTCGTTGGTGGCGGACCGGCGGGTCTCAACGCGGCCCTCTCCGCAGCCGAGGCTGGCGCTCGCGTAATGCTCATCGAACAGGAGCCCTATTTGGGTGGCTCGCTCAGCTACCATGCTTTCAATGGTGATATGACGGCAACTCAACTCCGCCGCGATGAACTAATTCAGGCAGTATACGAGCACCAGAACATCCGGGTACTCGTATCAGCCACCTGCAATGCATGGTTTAGCGATCACTACTTACCGGTACTCACCAGTGGTCGACTCCTAAAGGTGAGAGCCAAACAAACCATCCTCGCAACGGGCTCCAGCGAGCAGCACGCTGTATTCAGACACAACGACCTCCCAGGCGTAATGATGTGCAGTGCGCTCGATCGCTTAATTAGACTGTACGGCGTGGTCAGCAAGAGACCCGTCGTTGTATTGGCGGGCAATGATCTCGCCTACCAAACGGCCTTCAGCAGTCAGGATGCGGGTGCTCATGTCAGCGCCATTGTCGATCTTCGCGAGCACTGTGATGATCCAGCGCTAGCCATCCATGCCGAGAATCGGGGCATCCCCATTTATAAACACTGTGCCGTCTTTGAGGCGAGTGCGACTACCCTGGGACTTGAGCTTGCAAAAATCGTCATCCATCGCTTGGACCAAACAGACGGGATTGGAGAAAAGGTCGCAACTATCAAATGCGGCATACTGGCGATGTCAGTGGGCTTCATGCCAGCCTATCAACTAGCGTGCCAAGGGGGTGCGGTACTGAACTATGACGACGAGACGGCGCAATTTTCCCTTCAGAACTTACCCGCTGGAATGCACATTGCAGGCAGCGTAAACAGCATGTTTGCATTAGACACTGTTGAAACGGATGGGCAAAACGCGGCTAGAGCCGCGCTCCGCGGTCTGGGTATGAGCGTGGAGGCCGATGAGCCGAACGTCTGTCATCAGCGGGTCAATCACCCTTGGCCATTTGTAAAACACCCAGACGGCCGAGAATTTGTAGACTTCGATGAAGATCTACAAATCAAAGACATCGTCAACACAACCCGCATGGGTTACCGTGATATCCAACTGGTTAAGCGCTTTTCAACAGTCGGAATGGGGCCCTCTCAGGGCCGCCACTCTGCGCTTCCAACCGCACGCCTTGTTGCTGCCACCACGGATCGAACCGTGACTGAAACGGGCGTAACCACGGCCAGGCCGCCGTTAACACCAGAGCCCTTAGGATTGCTTGCGGGACGCCGTTTCCATCCCATACGCCGCTCACCGCTACACCACCGACATGTAGCACTTGGTGCCCACATGATGCCCGCTGGCGTATGGCAGCGCCCCGCATTTTATGGCGGTACCGAACGCCGTAAATCACTGATCGAAGCTGAAGTCAGTGCCGTTCGAACACGTGTAGGTATAATTGATGTCAGTACCCTTGGTGGCATTGAACTTCGTGGCCCAGATGCTGCAGAGTTCATGAATCGCGTTTACACCTTCGGCTTCATCAAGCAACCCATTGGGAAAACCCGCTACGCCGTTTTGACCAGTGAACAAGGTGTGGTTAGCGACGACGGTGTGGCAGCGCGTCTGGGCGAAAATCACTACTACGTCACGGCAACGACCAGTGGTGTAGATCAGGTATATCGAGACATGCTGAAGTGGAACGCACAGTGGCGGCTCGATCTTGACATCGCCAACGTCACCAGCGCGTTCAGCGCGGTCAACGTGGCCGGGCCCCTCTCTAGAAAGGTCATCGAGACCGCGGGTTGTTCTGTGGACCTCAATGCCCATGACTTTCCCTATCTTGCCTGTAAAGAAGCCTATGTCGCAGGCTTACCGGTAAGAATGATGCGTGTCGGCTTTGTGGGGGAATTAGGTTTCGAACTACATGCACCCTCTCCGCTCATCGGTGAACTGTGGGATCAGCTCATGACAGCGGGCGAGGCCCATGGTATTCGTCCATTCGGTGTGGAGGCTCAGCGACTGTTACGCCTAGAGAAGGGACACCTTATTGTGGGCCAGGATACAGACGGCATGACACATCCCGATGAAGTCGCGTTGCGCTGGGCCGTAGCGCAGAAAAAAGCGTTTTTTGTCGGAAATAAAAGCGTCGATATCCTCTCCAAACATCCGCTGACGAGACAATTGGTGGGCTTTGAGTTGGGTACCTCGAGTCCTCAGCCCAAAGAAGGACACCTCGTCATTCACGATGGCAACATCGTGGGATCAGTCACCTCATGCGAATACTCGCCGACAATGAACAAAATCATTGGTTTAGCTTATGTTCATCCAAGCGACAGCGCAGTGGGATCCACCATCATTATCCGAACTGACAACGACATTCATGTTCGGCCAGTCGTCGTGACGACGCCGTTCTACGACCCTAACAATGCTAGGCAAACGCTATGACTGAGACTATGTTCAACGTCTCGCCTCTGGGTGGGCAAGTCTATGACGGCGCTATTTCGATTGCGGATTACACAACCCGACATCGGTCAGGGCTGAGAGGCGCACAAGCGCGCAGCCTATTGATAGAAGCCGGCTGGTCGGTTCCAGCACATCCCAATGAAATCCTACAAACAGAGGATCGTGGTTTTGTGATGGCACTCAGTCAGCGTGAGTTCTGGCTATTAGAGCCCACGCGAGACGCACTCTCGATCTCTATCAGCACAACCGCAGTCGACAAAGATGTTTATCCACTATTCTGCCAAAGTAGTCACTGCTGGTTAGTCGTAACGGGCGAGCTTAAGAGCAGTATGATGGCCAAGCTATGCGGGGTTGACCTCTCGGACAATGCATTCGCTACCGGCACCGTCGCTCAAACGCAGATGGCTTTGATCAATTGTATTATCGCGCGTCATGAGATGGCGGGACACGATGTGTTTTCGTTATTTGTCGACCACTCTCTTGCCGAATACGCGCTGGAGGTCCTGCTCGATGCACGCGATGAGTTTGTTTAGATAAGACCGGTGCGGTAAACGCGTCAAGCGTCGGCCAGAGCATTAATTTGCTCCAGCAACGTTGTCGGCACATCGACGCCTTCTTTTTCATGGCGCCGTCGCAACCCGGCTCTGCGTTCCCCGGGAACGCGAACGTCGTTATCGCGAGTAAGCTCACTGATCATAGCTTCTAAATGTGGAACAAAATCATCGCTAAAAAACGATGGGTCCATTGCAATAATGGTTTGTCCCACATTGGGTGGACCGCCTTCTGTGGTCGCGAACATCGACGCCTCAAACGAACAATTACTACCTGTCAGCACACCGCCGAGAATGTCCACCATCAGCCCTAAACCGAAGCCCTTGGGGCCGCCAACGGGCAACTGAGCGCCTTTTAATCCCGCGGCCGGATCGGTTGTTGGGTTACCCTGGGCATCGATTGCATGCCCGGGCTCGATGGACCTACCTTCGGCAGCCGCCTTAACGAGATTCACACGGGCTGTCGAGGCCGTGGCCATATCGACAACCAAGGGCTCTTGCAAATGGCGCGGCGCGCCAAATGCAAATGGATTGGTGCCAAAAAACGGTACTTTACCCCCATGCGCGGCCACAGCTTTAGAGCTGTTCGCAAACATCAAAGATACTAACCCCTGCTGCGCTAAGCGTCGGACAAACCAACCCAGGACACCCGCGGAGGAGGACTGATATATCGACATCAGGCCCACCCCTTGCTCGCGGGCCGTGTCGATTAGACGGGACTCTCCGACAAGATAGGCGTGATGACAAAACCCAAAATCACCATCAATCACCGTACTCGCCGCGGAGGTTTTCACTACCTTCGGGGCGGCTTTAGGGTTAACTTTACCGACCTTCAGATGTTTCAGGTACAGGTGCATATAACCCAGTCCCACGTTGCGGATACCCTCGGCCTCAGCATCGGCTATTTCGGCGGCAACAATGGTAGCTTGTTCAGAGCTTGCGCCCGCCCTTAGTAAGGCATCCCGACACAGTTCTTCTATTTGCGGCAAGGTCATGACCGGCATTGCATTACCCTTTTAATACAGACTACCGTCACCTTAGACAGAGTCGCGATAGCGAGCAAGTACGACCGTGTAGACCCAAGACAATTCATCGGATGCCGAGGCGGCTCCTACTTCATGACGGACTTGAAAAAGCAGTGCTCTCGCGTATGATGGCGACCTCCGCGCCCGTAGCTCAGCTGGATAGAGTACCTGACTACGAATCAGGGGGTCGCACGTTCGAATCGTGCCGGGCGCGCCATCTTTCAAAAGCTCTCATTGCTCTTTTAATTAGCCGCCCTAATGGTCAAGCGGGTGAATGAGTACTTGTCTGTCCTGGCGCCTCGGGCCAGCGCGATGAAACCATTATCTAAGCAATATTGCGAGCCCTCCGCGACCTTGCGACGTTAAGAGCCCTCAGCGACATTAAGAGCCCTCAGCGACATTAAGAGCCCTCAACGCAGCAGTGCCATCGGTGCACAAGCGAGCGTGTCCGCGACTAACGCATGCCAAACCACAAGAGCACGGCGAATAACATAAGGGTCCACACGAATAAGGCAACGTATGCGGGAGTCCAACTTCGCGAAAAGCCAACCTCTTGATAAGCCCGAGGACTCCAAATGAGATCCGGACTTACTGACGCTGAATTGGCGTCGCGACTAAATATCAAGCCCACGGCCATGGTGGCCCCCAGTCCAATGACATTCCACCACAGCCACGATACGGATGGCAGAGCCACCCAAAGAACCACATTGACTGACAACCCTGCGACGAATCCAGCCCGTGCCCCCGGACCAGTAGCCCTGTGTGTCAGTAAGCCCAGCAAAAAAACACCTAGGATAGGACCGTTGATAAGTGATCCTATCTTGTTAACCGCCACCAGCACCGTCGATGCTATGTCATCGACAAAGAACGCCGTAATGAGCGCAAACATCCCCCAAGCCACTGTCAGTGCCCTCCCCCACAGGAGTTCCTGTGCCGGAGTGTCGATTCGGTCCCCCATCCAAGGCTTAATAAAATCTTTCAGGGTTGTTGCAGATAGGCTATTGATCACCGAATCGAGTGATGACATGGCCGCAGCCAGCAAGGCGACGACCGCAAGACCGACCAGGCCCACAGGCAGCTCACGGGTGAGCAGGGCCGGTAGCGCCATATTGAAGTTTGGTGCCTCGTTTACCACGGGAAGCGACGGAAGGAAGTCAGGATGCGCTCCCGCATAGACAGCGAGCCCCGCGCCAATCAAGCAGTACAACAGCACCAACGGGAAACGCAAAAGTCCGTTGATGAGCAACACCTTCTGACTGTCATCTTGCGAGGCAGCACACAATTGTCGCTGCACCTGACTTTGATCACAGCCGTAGTAGGCCACGTAAAGAAAAAAGCCACCGATCAGCATGGGCAGAAAGGCAAAATCGTGGCCGTCACCGAGCCCGTGATGCCGAAATGACAGCGCCGCAGTGCGGTCAGGGCTAAGTTGCTCGAGCATGCCTGCAAGGCCACCGGCTCCGCCAATAAGCAGTGCGGCTAGATATCCTAAGACACCAGTCAAGATCACCATTTGTACAACATCACTGATGATGACCGCGCGAATACCACCCAGCACATCGTAGATGATGGTGATCAACCCGAATAACAGAACCGACTGGGCAAAGGCGAGTCCAGTCATAATTGATATCATGCTCGCCACGCCATAGACGGTAATACCGGCAACCGCGGCACGCGATAACTGGAACATGCCGCTAATCAATAACTGCGTCTTTTCATCAAACCGACGACCCAAATACAGGTAGACCGAGACCAGGCGCTGTCGGTGAAAGATAGGGATCATAAACACGGCAATGAAGATCATGGCCAGCGGCAAGGCCAACTCATACTGCAGCCACACCAATCCGCCCCCAACGACAAATGCGACAAAGGCTGGCGCGCCCAGGATGCTATTGGTCGAGCATTGGGTGGCCATCACTGAAAGAGCAATACTGACGGGGCCGGCAGTATTACTGGCAACAAAGTAATCCTCGACTGTCTCTTGTTGTCGCGACAGGTACCCACTTATCGAAACAAGTGCTGCGAGATAGGTAATCACGACAGTCCAGTCAGTTATCGTCAGCATCAAGCCCCCTCACAAAATTTAATAGTCCTGCCCCATCGTCAATAGAAACAGCGACATCACGCAGCCATCGCGCAAATTACGCGCCGGGAGCCGCGATGAGCATCATGCGATCCTCTCGGTGCCGCTATGTTCCGCGTAGCGTCCGCACTTTTGGCGCAGCGCGCTCAACAATCACTACCCCATTTCCTATCGCAGCCTCGTCTAAACCAGATAGCGCAAAGAGCACTATAACTAGCTATACAGAAGTCGAAAATACTCGGCCAGTGTGTTAACTATTATATCGATACTTAAGCAACGCAACGCCCAACAAACACGCGCAATCGCAAGTCCACAATGGATGCATATGACTTATTTTTCCCGTTCAGCTGACACTTCATCAGCAACGCACCTAAGCAACGCAAGATCCCGCTTGTCCGCCTCGAAAGTACTATCGATCAAGGCGGTAGCAGCAGTGCTCTTCGCCTGGTCAGCCGTTCAGGTAACTGCTCAAACGGATACAGCACTCGAAAGTGCCCCAACATGGGATGTTTCAGCACCGAACTATTCGGTACCACAACAGATAATTCCACTCTCGGTTAACGAGGGGACATGGATGAATCTTGATGTGTCACCCGATGGCCAGCGCATCGCATTTGATCTGCTAGGCGATATTTATGAGATGCCCATAACAGGCGGTGAAGCCGTACCCCTGCTCAGCGGTCATGCTTGGGAAGTGCAACCACAATATAGCCCGGACGGACGCTTTTTAGCTTTTACGTCCGATCGAAATGGCGCAGATAATATTTGGACTGTCGAGCTCGATAACACGGGCAACAAACAGCAAATAACCCACGAATCATTCAGACTTTTAAACAATCCGAGCTGGCATCCCTCTGGAGGCTACCTCGCAGCCAAAAAACATTTCACGACCTCGCGCTCACTCGGTACTGGAGAAATTTGGCTCTATGAGGCTAAGCTGGACCAAGAGTACGACCAGCACAATCTAACCGGCTCAGTCCTCGTTGAAAGGCCGAGTCCCGCTTTCCAAAAAGAACTCGGAGAGCCGACCTTCAGTTCTGACGGCAAATCAGTCTTCTTTATCCAAAACACGACCCCGGGCAACACCTTTATTTACCACGAGGACAGTAACGGTGAAGTCATGGCTATTAAACGCTACGATTTAGGCACCGGCGAGATTGAGACTGTCGTGGGCGGCGCAGGTGGTGCCGTTCGTCCTACCCCCTCACCAGATGGAAAATTACTCGCGTTCGTCAAGCGCGTGAGGGCTGCTTCTCGGTTATTTGTCATGGACCTCGAATCCGGCGAACAAACCATGCTGGTAGATAACCTTGACCCGGATATGCAGGAAACATGGGCAGTGCAAGGCGCCTACCCCACCATGGCATGGACACCGGATGGAAAGGCCATTGTTTACTGGTCGCAAGGAAAAATTTGGCGCGCAGACATTGCCACCGCCGCCACATCCAATATTCCCTTTAGCGTCAAGGATACCCGGTCTGTTTACGCTGCAGTTGAGGCAGACATCGACGTTGCACCAGATACGCTCGAGACAACTATGCCCCGCTTTGGCACGCATAGCCCTAACGGTGATGCGATTGTTTTCGAATCTATGGGTCGCCTTTATATCCGGCGCAGCGGACAAGATGCTGAACGCTTGACGCGCGACAGCAGCAGCCGTCATGAGCTTTCACCTGTATTTTCACCCGACGGGAAAGATGTATTTTTTATAACCTGGTCAGATCGCGACTTGGGTGGCATCTTCAAGGTCAGTGCGCGCGGTGGCCGGCCAAAGCCAGTGCTCGCGACGCCCGGACACTACGTTGACCTGAATATCTCGGAAGACGGCAAAATGCTCGTATTCTCCAAGCTTAGCGGCAGCGCCCTTACAAATCCGCACTGGGGAAGCAACCCGGGCATATACACCTATACCCTCGGGGAGGACCATGCCGAATTCGTGAGTGAACGCGGTCGATCTCCTCACTTCGGACCCAACAAGCGTATTTTCGCAACAGAACGGATGCGAACCGCTACCGGGCGGGGCAGCGATGACGCTGCGACAGACTTAATCTCGATGACCTTGGACGGCAAGGCCATTCGGACCCACGCGACATCGCCTTTGGCGACCGTTATTCAAATCTCGCCAACAGGTTCTCACGTTGCCTATAGAGAGGCTGGTCGACTGTATGCTGCGGCCCTCCCCGCGACAGGAAGATCAGTAACACTGTCCTCGGTCGCGGATATAGACTCAGGACCCTCAGCGTTCGCTACTGAACGCATCAGTGCCTCGGGCGGCGAATTCATCAAGTGGAGCCGCGATGGACAAGCATTGACTTGGAGTATCGGACCTCGTTTTATGCAGTACCGGATTGATGCGTCTTTGGGTACCGCCAAAAATCAAGCTGAAATGCTCGCCGATCTCAGTCTCTCGGTGCCCTCCGACAAGCCAGAGGGTAGCGTTGCTTTAACGAACGCACGAATCATCACAATGAATGCTGACCGCGATACGATTGACAATGGCATGGTCATTGTCGAGGGAAATCGCATTTCATTTGTAGGAATACATGATGAGACGAAGATACCAGCGGCGGCCAAGCGTATCGATCTGGAAGGCAAGACCCTGCTACCCGGTTACATTGATGCCCACGCACACGGCCCCTACGGTCGCGATGACATAATCCCGCAGAACAATTGGTCCCTGCTTGCGCACCTTGCGCTGGGCGTCACAACAGTCCATAACCCGTCAAGTCGTGCCGCACAGGCCTTTCCCGCAGCAGAGTACCAGCGTGCCGGAAAAACGCTTGGACCAAGGATTTTCTCAACAGGTGAGATTATTTATGGCGCAAAAAGCACTGGCTTTGATCCGATAGAGTCCTTAGATGACGCCAAGGCGGTTGTTGATCGGTTGAAGGCGCAAGGCGCAATCAGCGTGAAAAACTACAATCAGCCACGCCGTGCACAGCGCCAAATGGTCATAGAGGCGGCTCGCGACGCCAGCATGCTAGTGGTCGCCGAGGGCGGTTCGCTTTACAACATGGACATGAATCTCATTGCAGACGGCTCCACAGGCATTGAGCACAATATTCCGACGCTGAAGATTTACGACGATGTTCGTCAGTTCTGGTCTAAGACCAAGGTCGGCTATACACCAACACTCGTGGTTACTTACGGCGGGCTGACATCGGAAGATCGATATTATCGCGACACGGAGGTATGGAAGCATCCGCTCCTCTCCCGGTTTGTGCCGCCCACTGTGTTGCAACCTCGGTCAGTTCGTCGGGTCACGGCACCTGAGCCAGACTTTCGCGATGACGATGCCGCGGCTGTGGCCAAAGAGCTAATGGAGTTGGGCGTTGTGGTCAATACGGGTGCTCACGGACAGCGTGAGGGACTCGCAACCCACTGGGAAATGTGGAGCTTTGCTGAGGGCGGCATGAGCCCAATGCAAATGCTATCAACGGCAACGATAAATCCAGCAACCTATCTCGGTATGGATGCCGATTTAGGATCAATCGAGACCGGTAAGTTAGCGGACTTGCAGGTAGTCGACGGAAACCCATTAATCAATATCAAAGCGACCGATCAGATTACTCACGTCATGGTCAACGGACGCCTATACCGGGCAGGCGATCTCGGAGAAATAGTTACTGGCGCCAAACCACCGCCCACACTGTGGTGGCACGACAAACCCCAATACAACATTCGCTGACAAAAAAGGACGCTCATTATGATACCTAGACACTACGGATCCGCTCTGCTGCTCATTCTTTTGGGGTTTGGTAGTGCGATATCTTCAGCGAGCCCTCTATCGGAAAAAGAGCAAGCGATGGTGGCGTGGATAGACGCCAATCAAGAAAGTGCCATTTCGCTCCTTGCCGAGACCGTCAATATCGGGAGTGGCACCATGAATCACGAGGGTGTCCGGGCTGTGGGTAGGCTCATGTCCACCGAATTGGACGCATTGGGACTCGAGACGCAATGGATAGAGATGCCTCCCGAAATGAACCGCGCCGGGCACCTGTTTGCACGCAAAGAGGGCACTGGCAAGAAATTACTTCTGATCGGTCATTTGGACACCGTGTTCGAGTCTGATGATGACTTTCAGGCATTTACACGCACCGGCAATATCGCAACAGGGCCCGGCATCAGTGACATGAAAGACGGTAACGCGGTCATAATTTATGCGCTCAAAGCCCTTCAACACATCGGCGCACTAGACGATATGTCGGTCACTGTCGCATTTACGGGTGATGAAGAAATGACAGGCAAACCGCTCTCTATCAGCCGTAAAGACCTGATCGAAGCGGGTAAGTGGGCAGACATTACTCTGGGGTTTGAAGGGGCAATCACGTCGGAAGGTTCAGATTGGGCCACCATTGCGAGACGAAGTTCCAGCGGCTGGACACTCAAAGTCACTGGACGCCAGGCGCACTCCTCAGGCGTGTTCAGCGACCGTGTTGGTGCAGGCGCCATTAACGAAGCCGCTCGAATCCTGAATACCTTTTACGAAGAGGTCCGCGGTGACTATGGACTAACTTTCAACGCAGGCACCATCCAGGGGGGTACAGCTGTCAACTATGACGCTACGCAAAACCGTGGCACCACGTTTGGCAAAACCAACGTCGTACCCAGCGTCGCTATTGTCGACGGCGGCATCCGAGCGCTATCCCTCGACCAGCTCGCCAAAGCCAAAGCGGAAATGGTCGACATCGTCGCAGACAACCTCCCGCACACCCAAGCGAGCATCAGCTTTGTCGATAGCTATCCGCCCATGCCACCATCCGATGGCAACCGTAAACTCGCTGACCGATTGTCAGAAGTGAATGAGTCGCTCGGACGGGGACCGATGAAGATTTGGGATCCACTCAGGCGAGGCGCTGCAGATATTTCCTTTGTTGCGCCGTACACCGATGCACTCGCAGGCATGGGTGCTCTCGGCAAAGGGGGCCATACGCCCAACGAGAGCCTCGAGCTCGATTCGATGGCGTTAGCGATAAAGCGGGCAGCCATTCTCATGTATCGTTTATCTAGCGCACCTGAAGGCGAGTGAGTCTCTTCTGTGGGTATCAGAGACCCAGAATCGGAAATCAGGTCTCGGAGGATTAACAGCGGTAAAAAACCTGTCATACTCTGGGTATGACTAAAGCGCATAACTATATATCGTTTGTGGTAGCCGCCGCGCTATCTGTCTATTGGCAGCAAGCCGCGATTGCCCTTTTTTTGGGCATTGCGCTCGCCGTAACGCTGGGACCCCTACCGCTAGCGAGCGGCTCTAAGCTCTCACGTATTGCCTTACAGGTTGGTGTCGTTGTTCTGGGTTTAGCCTTGCCGTTTCGAGAGGTCATAACACTGGGGTCCACCAATGGGGCTTTGGTCTCGACCATGGTGCTTGCAACACTAATATGCGGCTATGTGTTACTTCAACTGATGTACGCTGACGACACCAGTGGCAAATTACTCATCACAGGAACCGCTGTCTGCGGTGGCACTGCCGTAGCAACCCTGGCACCTGTCATTGAAGCCAAAGATCAGCAAGTGGCACAAGTACTGACCATTATCTTCGTATTAAACGGACTGGCCATTCTCCTGTTTCCAGCGATCGGTACCGCGCTCGATTTAACGCAGGAGCAGTTTGGCATGTGGGCCGCCATGGCAATACACGACACATCGTCTGTCGTCGGCGCGGCGTCAGCCTACGGCGAAGAGGCGTTGAAGACGGCTGCCACATTAAAAATTCTGCGAATACTTTGGCTAATCCCCGTCATTTTGCTCGCCAGTTACTCAATGAAGCGCGTCACGGCAAATCACATTCGTATCCCGCTGTTCGTCATGGGTTTTTTTATAGCAAGCCTGATCGGTGGTTATTTTCAGTTTGACAGCGCAGTCACAGGCGCTTTTTCGACCATCAGTAAAAGCCTCTTCGCATTCGCTTTATTTCTGATCGGTTCGCAGATTTCGCTGCAGGTCTTACGCACCATCTGCCCGCGACTCATCACCATGGCTCTTGTACTGTGGACAGCCCTGAGCACCACAAGCCTTTATTGGGTGTTGCAGATCTAACATCACTGTCGTAACCAATTTTGCATTTACCTTGCCGTTAGTCCGACAAGTGGATGACGTCGGCGCTAATTTTCGGCATGGTATGCGCACTCCTCGGCAGTGGCACTGCCCGTACACACAACGTCTAGAAGGAAGCATCATGGCACAGTGGGAATGCATAGTTTGTGGGTTAATCTATGACGAAAAGGATGGCTGGCCTGATGATGGCATCCCACCCGGTACAAAATGGGCCGACGTGCCTGACGACTGGTCGTGTCCTGATTGTGGTGTGGGTAAGGAAGACTTCGAACTCGTTCCCGGCACCGATAACGATGCAGAAACACAAGACGAAAGCGCGGCCAGCGCGTCCGCGGCGCCCTCGCACCCAATCATCGTTATTGGGTCAGGATTGGCCGCCTATGGGCTTGCAAACGCCATAAGAAAAGTCGATGCCGACCAGCCGATTACGCTCATCACTCGTGATGGGGGCGAAAACTACTCAAAGCCCATGATTTCGACGGGATTTACCAAAAAATTCGAGCCTGAACAACTCGCCACACAACCCGCTGATGCAATGTCAGACAACTTAAACATCACGGTGCGAACACGGACCACCGTGGCAGCTTTAGACACTGCGGCTAGTCAGGTCGTACTTGAGACCGGTGAGCGTCTGGACTACGCAAGTCTCGTATTAACACTCGGCGCCGAACTCATTCGACCACCTATGGGCGGCGACGCGGCAGACGATGTCATGGGTGTGAATGATCTTGATGACTATCGGCGATTTAGAGAGACCTTGGACGCTAACGGTAGTGGCAAAGTCGCCGTGATAGGTGCGGGACTGATCGGCTGTGAATTCAGTAATGACCTGCTCAATGGCGGTTTTTCTGTAGAAGCTGTCGATCCCATGGATTACTGCCTGCCGACGCTGCTGCCTGAAACCGCGGGACGCGCAGTGCAACGCGCCTTGGAAGAAAAAGGGGCGACCTTCCATTTTGGCCCACTCGCCACAGAGGTTAATCGTACGCAGACAGGCTACAGCGTCGCTCTCAATAACGGCCACACTATCGAGGCAGACGCCGTTCTGTCGGCCGTAGGTGTGCGACCACGGACACAGCTCGCTGCGGACGCAGGCATCGATTGCGGCAGAGGCATTAAAACCGATCGTTATCTACGCACAAATATAAACAATGTTTACGCGATTGGTGATTGCGCCGAAGTCGAGGGACATGTCCTCGTCTATGTAGCACCGCTCATGGCTGCTGCGCGCGCATTGGCCGCAACCTTGACCGGTACGCCCACCGAGGTTGTCTATCCCGCCATGCCGGTAACGATCAAAACCCCTGCCTGTCCTGTCTGTGTGTCACCAGTACCTAAAGATGCGGCGGGCGAATGGACCATCGAAGGCGATGCACCCGATATCAAAGCGCTCTTTCACAACCCTGAAGGTGCACTCCTTGGTTTTGCCTTAACGGGACAGGCTGTCAAGGAGCGCATGCCCCTGGCCAAGCAACTACCAGCCATCCTCCAATAACAAACAGTCACGACTCACAGCTTGACTGTAACAAACAAAAAAGGCGCCCCTCGGCGCCTCTGTCACTTATGACGGCTTAAACGACATGTTATGACCAGACACGTCTCGAACCACTCTGTTTGAGATCAGCAGGCCTCGACGAGTCCCGCGGCGCCCTGACCGCCAGCGACACACATAGTAACTACGCCGTAACGGCCACCCGCGCGCTTTAAATCGCGCAGCACACGACCCACCATCCGTGAACCGGTCATACCAAAGGGGTGTCCAATCGCGATACTGCCGCCGTTGATGTTGTATTTTGCATTATCGATATCCAAGGCATCCCGGCAGTACACACATTGAGACGCAAACGCCTCATTCAACTCCCAAAGATCAATGTCGTCTTTAGACAAACCCGCACGCTTTAATAACTTAGGAATAGCAAAGACAGGCCCTATGCCCATCTCGTCTGGTTCACAGCCTGCTGTAACGAAGCCGCGAAAATAACCCAGTGGCTCGACGCCGAGCTGTTCGGCGCGCTCCCCACTCATGAGAAGAGTCATTGATGCACCATCGCTAAGTTGTGAGGAATTTCCCGCTGTGACACTACCGTCCTCTTCGAACGCCGGCTTCAGCATTGATAATCCATCGAGTGTGGTGTCAACACGATTGCACTCATCACGATCCACCACCACGTCACGGAAGGTCTCAGCACCTGTCTCTTTATTTACCAACTTCATGGTTGCGGCCATTGGTACGATTTCTTCTTGTATGGCGCCCGCATCGATAGCCTGCGCATAGCGCTGTTGACTCTGAAGCGCGTACGCGTCCTGAGACTCGCGAGTTACATTGTATCGGCGGGCAACCACCTCCGCAGTGTTACCCATCTCCATGAATACCGCGGGCTTATTTTCCAGCAGCGCACCGTTCTGCTGGAACTTACCCTGCTCCTGTCGTACTCGCATCGAGATAGACTCAGCACCGCCGGCTAACATGACATCGGTGTAACCCGAGCCAATCTGATTGGCTGCCATTGCGATGGTCTGCAGGCCCGAGGCGCAAAATCGATTGACAGTGGTGCCTGTTACATCGATCGGCAGATTCGAGAGGAACGATGCCATGCGCGCCAAATTGCCGCTCTGCTCGCCTGACTGGTTAGCCGCTCCCAGGATAATATCGTCGACCTCACCCGGATCAAGCTGGCTATTGCGATCAATCAAGGCATTAATTAAAAATGCGGCCATATCATCGGAACGCGTCCAATTGAAACTGCCCCGAAATGACTTCGCGAGCCCGGTTCGCACACTATCTACAACGACAACATCTCTCATTACTCTTCCTTCTTTACTGGTCCACTCTATTTCACAGGGCGACAAACATTGCGGCGTCAATCCGCAATCGGCTTCACGCGCAAATTGATATCGTCACCCCGCTTGTGGTGCTCCTCCCACAGACGTTTGTAGCCGGTCCTTGATATGCGCCACTGCCCATCCTCGAGCCGATATTCATCGTCATACAGCGCGCTCCCCATAATCGTCAGATTGTGTTCGAGCGTGACAAAAATATCCTGCAGGTACCAAATACCGGTAGCGGTAGCTCCATCGACACAAATTTCTGGATGATGACCGTTGTGCATACCAAAGGTCTGACCCGTAAATGATTTTTTATAAAATGCTTCTAGCTGATCCCAGCCATTTAACTGGAAGTCATAGTCACCACCGATAAACGACGCCATCGCATCCTCGGTAAAAACCGTTTTTAAACCAGCCAGATCGCGCGTGTCGAGAAACCTGAAATACCGGGCTTTAAGCTGCTTGATCAGTTCAATTGCTTCTAAATCCAACACAGTCTAGTCCTCATGCATTCATATGACGGGCGGCTTGATATGCCATGGTCATCGCGGGGCCCAATGTTGCACCCGGACCGGGATAGGTCGGTAGGATCGCAGCCGAACAATTCCCCACGGCAAAGAGACCTTCAAAGACGCCACCGTCTGCCTTTTTGACACGGGCTGAGGTGTCGGTATCCAAACCACCCAAGGTACCAAAATCGCCCGCTTCTATGCGCATGGCGTAAAACGGCGCTTTGACAATGGGTGCCAAACAGGGGTTAGGCTTTATGGCTGGATCCGCGTAGTAACGATCGTAGGCGGAGTCGCCGCGCCCAAACTCCTCATCTGTCCCCGTCTGGGCATAGCGGTTCATGTTCGCAATCGTTTCTTCCAGTCCGTCGGCATTAATCCCCAAGGCATCTGCGAGCTCGCGGATACTGTTCGCCTTGGCAACAAATCCCGTGTCAAACCATTTTTTAGGAATCTGAAAATCGGGCTTCATGCTTTTAGTCATGAGGGGACCTACCATGAAGTTCTCGCGGAACGTTGCGTCAAACACGTGCCATGCCGGCGCATTAGGATGCTCGTCAGTATGGGTCTTAAACAGGTCTTTCTGAAATGCCATGTAGTTCTGCGACTCATTAGCAAAGCGTTTACCATCGCGATTAACGACGCATGATCCAGGAAATGACTTCTCCATAATCGCCAGCCTGGGCGACGGCTCATCAGGCACGCACAAGGTTGTTGTCCACCACGCGTCCTTCATGAGCCGAGTTTTGGCACCCAGCGATAAGCCGGCCAGCAATGCGTCCCCTTCGTTACCCGGGTTGCCTGCGGACCATGCGGTATTGGTGGGCGCTGGCAAGTACTGCTCACGCAGCTCCTGATTTTTTTCAAAGCCACCGGATGCAAGAACCACACCTTTTGAGGCTCGAATACGTTGCCGTTGGCCGTTTGACTCCACTACGGCACCTAGTACCGCATCGCCATCGGCAATCAACTCGACCATTTGCGTATTGAACTCAATCGGAATTTGTCGCTTCAGGACCGACAAATAGAGGCGCGCGACGCCGGCAGAGCCGCATGCCAAGCGCCGAGATATGGGCGTTTTTAAGCGCCAGGGAATATCGCGAATATAGTCCCACATCAGGCGTCCGAGCAATTTTTTCCAGCCTGGCAGCTGCACCATCAGTAAATGTGCTTCAACTTGGGTGAAGTGAATGCGATTAAACATGCGCATCATGAAATGCGTCCACGTCATATTCTTCCAGTTATCGCCCAATTCTGAGGCCATGATGGGCGAGGGCTCCAACGATCGATGACCTGCGCGCGCACCTTCCATATTCGTGTAATAGTCGGGGTATTCGGCTAAGGACTCATAACGGACATCTGTGCGGTCATGAAGAAACTTCAACATCTCGGGGGACTTCTCGAGATAGGTGTCTATCATATCCTCAGGTACATCCTCGCCAAACAAGGTATTGATCAGATAACGCTTGGCATCGTCCAGCGAATCTTCCGCTCCCGCCTCCTGCGCATAATGACTGTTGGGTATCCAGATACCGCCACCAGACATGGCACTGGTGCCGCCGACCTTGTCTTGCTTTTCAATGACAAGCACGTCCTTGCTACCCATTTCCCAGTTGCACACAGCCGCGGTCAGTCCACCATTACCTGTGCCAACGACGAGCACATCGACTTCGCGATCCCAATCATTTTCACTCATCTCATCTGCCCTCTTTTTGTTTTGTTATCCCACAGTGCATAACAGCGTGTTGGAGTCTGATGCAAACGACTAGGCCCGCTGACTCGAGACGGAAATCACTTCACCCGTCATATAGCTCGAATAATCAGACGCCAAGAACATCATGACATTAGCCACTTCCCAGACTTCTGCTGCGCGCCCAAATGCCTCGGTTGAGGCCAGTTTTTCCAGTAACTCAGGTGACGATGTCTTCCGCAAAAAATCATGCATAGCAATACTAGGAGACACAGCATTGATGCGTACCCCGTAGTCCGCCGCTTCCATCGCAGAGCATCGTGTTAACGCCATTACGCCCGCCTTTGCAGCAGCATAGTGGCATTGCTCTTCCTGCGCTCGCCATCCCAGAACCGACGCATTATTAATGATCACCCCCGCTCCCCGAGCTTGCATATAACGCAACATGGCGCGACTCATGCGCATCGTACCGGTAAGGGTAATGTCGAGTACTCGTGACCATTCCTCATCGGACATCTCTGTCAGACGACTTGAGCCGCCCAATCCAGCATTGTTGATCAGCACATCAACACCCGACATCTGAGTCTCTGCATAATCCACCAACGCACACACTTGCTCTTCGTTCGTAACATTACAGAGCTGCGAACTCACCTGACAACCACCGGGCAACGCCGTCAGTGTGTCCTGTGCCTGCTTCAGACGCCCCTCGTGGACATCGCTTATGATCAGGGCTCTGGCGCCCTCCTCGACCGCACGTTTCGCAGCAGCAAAGCCGATACCAGCGCCAGCCGCGGCGGTGATCAAAACTGATTTACCAGCAAGAAGGTTGTGCCCGCTCACGTACTCTGGGATCTCTCTGCTCATCTGTCTATCGTCCTGTATTCACTTTGCCGGCCCGCGAGGCTCTTTGGGCATTCCCAGGGCTCGCTCCGCAATCAGGTTACGCTGAATCTGATTCGTACCGCCATAAATCGTATCGGCTCGCGTAAATAAGAACAGTGACTGCAATCTATTGAGATCGTAGGGACCATTCTCAATCAACTCAGCATCAGGACCCAATACATCCATCGCCAACTTACCAAGATTTCGATGCCAGCTAGACCAGTAGAGCTTGTAGATCATAGCCTCACGGCTCAAGCTGCCGTCCTCAGTGCCCGACAACATTCGCATACTGTTGTAACGCATAGTCTTGAGACCAATGTGCGCCTCGGCAATGCGCTGCCTGATGTCCGGATCGCGAGACGCGCCATTCACCTTTGCGATTCGAATAATCTCGTCGAGCTCAGTTTGAAAAAGCATCTGTTGACCCAGCGTCGAGACACCTCGTTCAAACCCAAGCAGTCCCATCGCAACCTTCCATCCATCACCGGGAGCACCCACCAGATCATCAGGCCCACAGACCGCCTCGTCGAAATAGACCTCATTGAACTCTGCAGTGCCTGTGAGCTGCGTGATGGGCCTAATGGTGACTCCGGGTTGATTTAATGCCACCAAGAAGAAGCCGAGCCCGTGATGACGCGTGCTATCGCGATCAATCCGGGCTAGGACAAATACATAATCCGACTCGTGTGCCAGTGATGTCCAAACCTTCTGTCCGGTTATCTTCCACTGGCCAGCGTCCTCATCAAATTCGGCTCGACTCCTGATCGCAGCCAGATCCGACCCCGCACCGGGTTCGGAGTATCCCTGACTCCAAAATACCTCACCGTTGCGAATGGGCGGCAGGTATGTCGCTTTCTGAGTTTCACTGCCAAACGCAAGCAATGTGGGACCCGTCAACGTATCGCCGATGTGACCCATTCGACCTGGACCACCTGCACGCGCATACTCTTCATGAAAGATCACTTGCTGCTCAATACTGGCGGCTCGGCCACCCCACTGCTCTGGCCAACCAATGCAGGTCCAGCGACCGACAGCGAGTCGACGTTCCCACGCTTTTCGCTCGGTGACAAAGTGGTGCTCATCACCAGGGCCACCGCGATAGCGCACTTCGGCAAATTCACCCGTCAGATTATCGTTTAACCAATCCGCGACTTCCTCTCGAAACAATTCATCGGCGGCAGAAAACGTTAGCTTCACGGTGCAGCTCCATCCAATAACTGAGATGCCAATGATTCCCGCATGTCCGAAGGACGCCCTAAAAAGCTCTCGGTGGCGCGTGCGCGCTTAAAATAGAGCTGGATGTCATATTCTTCGGTGATCCCAACGCCACCGTGCATCTGAATACCCGAACCGGCATTGAAGAAGGCAGCATCGCTGGCGCAGGCGCTCGCCATGTACGCGGCCTCAAGCAGCGCTTCATCATTTACCTGACCAACAGACCAGGCATCGACCGTGCAAGCCGCGTAGTAAAGCAGTGATCGCGCCGACTCAACCTTGAGCATCATATCGGCCGCCTTGTGTTTAATGGCTTGAAATGAAGCGATAGTCCGATCGAACTGTGAGCGCTCCTTGGTATAGGCCACGCTGATATCGAGGCTGGCCTGCGCTATGCCCACCTGATCCGCCACAGTCAGAATCCGGCTTAGCGCCAAGGTTCGATTGAACCACTCGTTCGCATCAGCCAAAAGGCACTGCTCGTTGGATACGGTCACCGCGTCCATATAAAGGTGTGCCATGGGACGGGTTTGATCCATAGTCGGCGTTCGCTCTATGCGGACCCCCTCCTGACTCGGGTTGATGCACCACAGTGACAAGGTGTCGTCGGCGTTTTGCGCGGCCACCAATACATGTTCCGCGGCATAGCCGCAAGAAACAAATCCGGCCTCCCCTGATAGGTGTGTTACCCCCTCGCTAGTGTCGACTCTCGCATCAACACAATGCCAGTCCGATGACGGGTTACTCAGAGCAAGCGCGACAATATCGCCGGCTAATATCGAACCAAAAAGCGCATCTCGACACGCCGTTTTGGGGCATTGAGTCAATGCTGCGGCGCTCTGCGCGACGGCGAACAAAGGCGATGTCAGCAATCGCTCCCCCGCAGCCTCGAGCACAATCACCATCTCAACCCATCCGAGCCCTAAACCATCATTTTCCTCAGGTACGAGAATGCCCTGCCAGTACATATCGTCACAGACACGACGCCAAAGCGCATCGTCAAACCCGCGATCGGAGGCGCACGCCATTCGGACGGCGCGGGAAGACGAGGTATCAGCCAAAAAGGCCTGACTGGTATCCCGAAGCATCCGCTGCTCATCGGTGAATGCAAATTTCACAAGCGCTCCTAGGTGCCCCATACCTGCTGAGGGGCTTCCGCGGTGGCCATCGCTGCTTCCATGGCTTCCCCGACATCCGCAGGCATCCAGCGAGAACCCTTATCAACGCCTGTAGTGCTGCGCCAACCATCGGCAATGGCAATGCGTCCGCCCTCGGCTTCGATAATCAACCCCGAGACATGACTCGATGCTTCAGAGCATAACCAAGCCACCACTGACGAGACATTCTCTGGCGCAAAGTGATCAAAAGACCCATCACCAGGGGCCGCCATTCGCTCTGCCATTGCAGGGACTGCTGTTGTCATACCGGTTCGGGCAACAGGACAAATCGCGTTGGCCGTAATACCGTACCGTCCAAGCTCAGCTGCTTGATTCAAGGTCAGTGCAGCAATGCCTGCCTTAGCGGCTGCGTAGTTCGACTGACCGATTGAGCCTTGTAGGCCCGCGCCAGAGGTCGTGTTAATAAGTCGACCCGATACCGGACTGTCAAGCTTGGATTGGTGACGCCAATATTGGACAGCATGCGACGCAATGCAAAAATGCCCTTTAAGGTGCACCGCGATAACCTGATCCCAGTCAGCTTCAGATAACGAGGCAAACATGCGATCACGGTTGTTACCTGCGTTGTTAACCACGCCGGTTAAGTTGCCAAATGTATCAATTGCCTGTGCTACTGCCTCACCGCTACTTGCATAGCTTGTAATGTCGGATTCGTTCACGACAGCCATGCCTCCAGCCGCGGTAATCTCATCGACTACGGACTGCGCGGCGTCAACGTTAATATCGTTGACCAAAACAGCGGCGCCTTCGGCTGCCAAAACGCGGGCATGCGCGGCGCCAAGTCCACCGCCGGCGCCAGTGACAATGACAACGCGTTGGTCACAAATCCCCATCAATCGCCCCTCACAATCGCTCTAGTACGGTCACATTTGCCTGACCACCGCCCTCGCACATCGTCTGTAGTCCATAACGCACCTCTTGACGCTCCATCTCATGCAGCAATGTGGTCATCAATTTAGTACCGGTAGAGCCCAATGGGTGTCCCAGTGCAATGGCACCGCCATTCACGTTTGTTTTTTCGTGATCGTAGTCAAGCTCTTTTAGCCATGCCATCGGCACCGAGGCAAACGCTTCGTTGATTTCAACCAAGTCGATGTCAGCCAGAGAGATGCCTGACTTTTTCATTGCGTGTTTTGTCGCGGGAATGGGGGCCGTCAACATCCAGACTGGATCATCTGCTCGCACTGACATGTGCGCGATCCGCGCCCTTGGTGTCAAGTTATAGCGCTTCAGCGCTTCCTCCGACACAACCAATACGGCTGACGAGCCGTCACAGGTCTGACTGGAAACCGCTGCCGTTATGGTTCCGCCCTGAGCCAACGGCTCTAGACCCGCCATGGCCTCCATCGACGTGTTCCGAATCGTCTCATCAAAATGTAAGCCGTCGAATGGAATGATTTCCTTGTTGAAATAGCCAGCATCGGTTGCACTGCGGGCGCGGCGGTGAGACTCGAGCGAAAACGCCTCCATTTGCTCACGCGAGATAGCCCATTTATCAGCAATCATTTGCGCGGACTTAAACTGGGAGATGTCCTGCGTGCCGTATCGGGCAACCCAGCCTTCACTGCTGGTAAATGGATTGTCAAAACCATAGGGCTGACCGGCGTACATTGCAGCGGAAATCGGAATCGAGGACATGGTCTGAACACCGCCGGCGACAACCACGTCCATGGTGCCTGACATGACTGCTTGAGCCGCAAAGTGCACCGCCTGCTGAGATGAACCGCACTGCCGATCTACGGTTGTGCCTGGTACGACATCACTCAGGCCCGCAGCCAACCAACAGGTCCTGGCGATATCGCCGGCCAGCGGACCAATTGTGTCTAGACAGCCAAAAACCACATCATCGTATTCATCATCAGGGATTCCATGTCGATCGACCAATGCCTTGAGAATAAAGCCACCCAGGTCAGCCCCATGTACGGATGCGAGGGATCCACGACGTTTACCTGTTGGTGTTCTGATTGCATCGACAATGTAAGCTTCAGCACGCTGTCCCATAATGTCCTCCGGGTTTATTTCTTAGCCTGATTTGGCGATATCGGTGAGTGAGCCACGTCCAAACGTAAATTCGGGTCCTAACAGCGCGTTCTTGCGCAGTAACCATTCGTGTATGCGGTTATTATGAAATCCTTGATCACCCCACTCACGTGCCAGTGCCCATGCGCGTTTTACCCAGATTTGCAAATCACATTCCCAGGTATACCCCATCGCGCCATGCACTTGTATGCAGTGACGAGACGCAAGCAGTGCGGTGCGCGCCGCGGCTGACTTAGCATGCGAAACAGCAAAATCAGCGCGCGTCGGTGATACACCTACTGTATATGCGGCTCGATATAAGACGGGTTTGGCGTATTCTATTTGAACAGCGACATCAGCGAGCAGGTGCTTCACGGCCTGATTGGCACCGATAGACCGTCCAAACTGCTCTCTGTCAGTTGCGTACTGAACGCTCTGGTCGACCATGCTGCGTGATAGACCGACTAACTGTGCAGACGTTGCTAAGGCGCCCCGATTGAGGCTGGCGCGGAGTAGATTTGCACCTGCGTCGCCATCAGCCACTAAATACTCAGCACTCGTGGTGAACGACGCCAAAAACAGGCGGCGCGACGGGTCAACGCTGGTCTGCGCCTCGAGCACCACCGCCTCACGCGGCAACAAATACACATTGTCACCCTCAGACAGTACAAACCAATCCGCGCTGTCTGCATAATTTATACAGGGATTGATAGCATGTCCGACTGCGACCCGCAGATCGCCCGCCAACACACCATCTATCACTCTCTGAACGTCGGAATTGCCAAGTCCTTGATCCAATATATCGACTAGCATCGGCAGGACAACCATCACCGACTCCACGATCGGCTCGGGCAGCGCCACTTCGCCACAGGCTTCCGCAAGTAAGATAAAATCACCGGTCGTCAAACCGAGCCCACCCAGTGCCTCGGGCACCAGCATGCTACTCAACCCCAAGTCGTGCGCTTGCTTAAGAAAGGTCCGATCGGTTCCATCGGTTGCTGACCAGCGCGCCCTGATCGAGTCTGCTGTCACCTCACTTCGCAGCATGGCCGCAACCGCGTCCTGAAAATCCAACTGATCCTGAGTAAAAGTAAAGTTCATCAAATCACCTCACTTTCTCGGCATGCCAAGCACCCGCTCGGCAATGATGTTGCGCTGAATTTCGTTAGTTCCTGCGTAAATGGGTCCGGATTGCGCAAACATAAAGCCGTCCAACCATGACCCAAGTTCGGCAAAATCGGCCGCTGTTTCGGGCTCAATTTCTGCTTTCGCACCCAACAAGTTCATCGCAGTTTCATGAATCAGTAAATCCATCTCTGACCAAAAGATCTTATTGCAACTCGCCTCAGCGCCAATGGAACCACCTGAGCAAAGCTTTGACGCCGTTTGATAGGTCGACAGGGCGTAAGCCTCGGCGTCCATATAGCAACGCACCACCGCAGACTCGATTGCCGGATCAATAACATCGGAGCCGTGCTCCCGATACAGCTCAACCAGACGCTTTGACGCCTGTTGAAAACGTGCCGGACTTCTCAGCATTAAGCCGCGTTCAAAGCCCGCGGTAGCCATTGCGATTCGCCAACCTTCATTCTCACCACCGAGTAAATTAAACGCGGGGACTCGGACGTTATCAAAAAAGATCTCGGCGAAACCGGGCAAACCATTGAGCTGGCGGATAGGCCTGACGGTAACACCCTCGGAATTCAGTGGCACAAGAATTTTCGATAAGCCGTGATGCCGAGATGACTCAGGGTCCGTTCTAAATAAACCGAACACCCAGTCAGCGTAAACAGCGCGCGTCGACCATATCTTCTGCCCATTGATAACGAACTCGTCACCCTCTCGATCAGCACGACATCGAATAGCAGCCATATCGGATCCGGCATTGGGCTCAGACCAGCCCTGCGCCCAAATTTCGTCGCCGCTGGCCATCGCCGGTATAAACCGTGCTTTTTGTTCGGGCGTGCCATACTCCATCAGCGTAGGAGCGAGCAGAAAAATACCGTTTTGATTTACTCGCAAAGGCGCCCCCGCGCGATAGTACTCCTCCTCAAAAATAAGCCACTCAATCAGATCACAGCCACGACCACCGTATTCGGTTGGCCAGGTCACCATTCCCCAATTACCCTCGGCCAGCGTGCGCTCCCAGGCTCGATGCGCCTCAAAGCCTTGCGCCGTATCAAAGGAAGGTAAGCGCTCAGTCGGCACATTTTCTGCCAGCCACGCGCGCAGTTCTGCCCTGAAGGTCTCCTGCTTTTCTGTGTAGGCTAAATTCATGGGCTCAACTGTCCTGTGATTTATTGGCGGCCGCCATCGCCTTGGCATCGAATCCGCCGAGCTTATCGCCCGACACCACATCGTTGTGTGCGTGCGCAAAGTGATGCCAAGCAAAGGCCGCATCCATTCCCTGACGCTTACCTTGCAGGTCTTCAACGTTATTGATTGCCTGCTTGGTCAGTGCGAGACCCAATCGCGGCATTGCTGCAATTTTAGTCGCCAGCGCTGTTACATCGGTCATCAATGTGTCTCGTGAGCTAATCTGGTTAACCATGCCCATCTGGTACGCCCGCTCAACACCCATTTTATTTCCCGTAAACAAGAATTCCTTGGCTATGCGTGGGTTTAGCTCGTAGGGATGTGCGAAATATTCCACGCCCGGAATACCCATCCGAACAACAGGATCGGAAAAATAGGCGTCGTCTGTCGCAACAATCAGGTCGCACACCCAGGCCAACATCAAGCCGCCGGCGATACATGCGCCCTGCACCGCCGCAATAGTGGGCTTGGGTATGTCGCGCCAACGGCGACACATACCGAGGTAGGCCTCCGCCTCTCGAACGTACAAAAACTCGCCACCCGGCTTGTTAGCGTGATCGTACCAGCTGGTCACACGCTCCTGACTTAGATGCACGTCCCTCCCCGGTGTGCCGATATCATGCCCTGCGGAAAAATGCTTCCCCTCACCGCGAAGCACAATCACCTTGACGTCATCGTCGGCCACAGCCCTCATGAAAGCCGCATCGAGCTCATAGGTCATTCGCCCATTTTGTGCGTTGTTATACTTGGGACGATTCATCGCAATCCATGCGATACCGTCAGATGCTGCGTAAGTCACGATGTCTGTTTCTTCAGCGTATTCAGGGGTCGGCTCTGTCATCTCGTTCTCCTAGTGAGCGCGTCTTTCGCCCGGGGGATTGTCCTTGATTTGTTTAGCCCGCGCGTTTAAAGGATCGAGCTCTTCAATAATCCGTAATTGCTCCGCTGTCGGCAGCTCTGTCTGGCACACGTCATCTGCCACAGCCACCTCAAAACCTGTATTTTCCTGAACTTCCGATAAAGGTACGCCGGGATGCAAACTCACGACTCTTATCTGTCGGTCAGGTCCACCAAAATCCATCACACACAGATCCGTAATGATTCGTCGAATATCAATATCGCTAAAATCGTAACCTCTGGGTAAGCGGTCAGGGTTGTAACCGATGGAACAGACCACGTCGCATTCACCTGACACAAAAACACGGGTCGAGTGCTTAGGCACAAAAAACGAGTTAGCGTGGCTAATGGAGTTACCAGGAAACCCCCGAACGCCAAGGAGTTGAACCTTTGGTGCGTCGTAACTACCGCCCAACGCCGCAATATTGGTCTGGCCAAATCGATCTATTTGGCTTGGACCGACCAGGGCGTGACGTGCACCACTCCACACATTATCAAATATGCGTGCAAACCCCATCCAATTCTCGTTAGCTTGCCCCTGATGGGTGGACATACCGCTTACTGGATTTGGCCGGGATAACATATAGGACTGACTGTCGGTCATCATCATGTCTGTGTTGGTAGTTCGCATCGCAAGGCTAGCCGCCAGTCTGGGCAACAAACCAATGCCCGTTGCCAATACTTCGCCATCATCGTCGAAACTACGACTGGCGGCACAGACCATAAGCTCAGCGAGAGAAAACGTCATATTGAGCTCCTTTTAATAAGCTGGAAGCGGCAGAGCCTTAATCGCATCAATGCCGCCCACCTCTCGTTGATAATCAGCTTCCGATTCGCCGAGAAACGCATTGGCCCAAGCGGTATAGCCACTCTCGCTGATGAGGCCCGCGTACGCTTTATAGTGCCCCACATCGAAGCCATAAAGTGGATCTGACGAGGATGGATGGGCGCCGCCCGGTATATGAACTACCTTTGAGGTGACGTTGCGTTCCCAGTAAACGCGGCGTGCCACATCCGGACTGTGAAAGTACTCAGAATCAACCATTTCATCTGCTGAAACAATGGTCGTCGCAGCAGCACGAGCAAACCAGTCGTCCATGTAATGATCGGGACTCGCTATTTCGCAAACACCTCGCTCGTCCGCCCGCGTCGCATGCAACATTGCCACGTCCAAGTTCAGTGCTGGCATCGCAACCCATTCCTTATCATCGTAAGGGCTGTCAATTAACTTAAGATCTGGATTTCGGGTAATAACGTCCGTTCCCAGACCAATACGGGTGGGAATGAAAGGGCTGCCCCATGCCGCCGCACGCAGTCCCAACAGCATCATGCCTTCATCGATCTCTCTCACCTCGACCGAGCCGGACTCCCTCGCTTTACGAAATGCAGGCTCGAGCGGCATAAAGTCCAACGAAACAAAGGCAAAAATGACTTTTGACACCTTGCCCGCCGCACAGAGCAAACCGACATCCGCGCCACCGTAAGCAACCAGCGTCAAATCAGTCACATCGGACCTTAACAGCTCCCGAACCAATGCCATTGGTTTTCTGCGCGGGCCCCAACCACCGATACCGATGGTCATGCCGCTTTCAATAACAGACACCGCTTCGGCGGCGCTGACGCACTTGGTCATGCGAGCGTTCCCTATTGTGCAAGTTTGATGAAAACAGTATCGAAGTCACCCTCAGGAGCAGCATCCCCCATAGAGACTATGACAAGTCCGAAGAACCAACATAGCGTGCACAAAAAGACTAACGAAAAAACGAAGGTATCCAATTTGTCAGCGTCACTCCCACGCACCACCGCCGATCTCGTTGATTGGGCGAGAGATAACTACGGCAACAAGACGTTCATTGTGGACGGGGAAACACATGTATCTTTCAACGACTTGGCGAAAAATGTGCAAGCGCTCGCCTGCTCACTTGTCGATCACGGTTTTGCCGATGGGGATCGCGCCGCTATTTGGGCGCCCAATTGCGCGCAATGGATCGTTGCTGCGCTTGCCATACAATACGTGGGTGGCACATTAGTAACGGTTAACACACGCTACAAACCGAGCGAGGCCCGCGACATTCTTGAGGATAGCGGTAGCGCCATCGTTTTTGCTGTCGACGCGTTTCTCGATACTGAATACGCCGATGCGCTCAAGGCAATGCACATCGACGGGGTACGTCATATCGTATCCATCAGAGCACCGGGGACCGACCGATCGGATGACTTCAGTCGTTGGCTTGCCGGCGGCGAGGGCGCAACCAGAGACATACGGCTGCAGTGTGACGCCATGCGCGCCAAGTTAAGCCCTGAGCACGTATCGGACATCTTGTTCACCTCAGGTACAACGGGCCGAGCTAAAGGCGTGGTGACCACCCACGGCCAAAACTTGAGGGCATTTGATACTTTTTCCTCTATTTTGGGCATTGATGAGCAAGACCGCTACCTGATCATAAACCCTTTCTTTCACAGCTTCGGTTACAAAGCCGGATGGCTTGCAGCGTTACTGAGGGGCGCTACGGTCTATCCAATGGCGGTATTCAGCGTTCCCGAAGTCCTAGCGACGGTAAAGACGCATGCGATTACCGTGATGCCCGGGCCACCCACCCTGTTCCAAAGCATCCTAATGCACCCGGATCTTGACCCGTCAGATATTTCGAGCCTCAAAAAGGCGACTACGGGTGCCGCCACTATTCCAACCCAGCTTATCGTCGACATGCGAACGATTCTGGGTATCGACACGGTCATTACAGCCTATGGACTATCGGAAACCTGTGGTCTGGTGACGATGTGCCGTGCGGGAGACGCGCCCGACGTCATAGCTAAGACATCGGGTCGCGCGATTCCTGGCGTTGAGGTGGGCATCATGGACATAGATGGTGCCTTGCTTCCATCGGAAGAGCCGGGTGAAATTGTAGTACGTGGCTTCAATGTCATGTCGCATTATTTCAATAACGCAGAGGCTACGGCTGAAGCTATTGATGCTGACGGCTGGCTCCATACCGGCGATATTGGCGTCCTAGATCACGATGGCAATATTCGGATTACGGATCGATTGAAGGACATGTTCATTTCCGGTGGATTTAACTGCTACCCCGCTGAAATAGAAAATCAACTGCTACAGCACGCAGCGGTGGCACAAGTTGCCATCGTGGGTATGCCCGACCCGAGAATGGGCGAGGTCTGCGCCGCCTTTGTCGTGATTAAGGCAGGTGAGACCGTCTCCGAGTCAGACCTAATCAGTTGGTGCAAAGGCACTATGGCCAATTTTAAAGTACCTAGAAAAATCATCTTTGCGCCTGAACTGCCATTGAATGCATCGGGCAAGGTGTTAAAGACACAGTTGAGGACTATGCTGTGACTGAGCGCTAACTGGGTATTCCCTGAACGTCGCAAACAGCCGGATCTTGCGGGACAAATGTCAAGAGACAGGTATTGGGAGACGAATATTGGAAGATAGGCGTCCTAGGTAACGGAAAAGAACAGGACTCATTCAACACAGAAAAAAGGTTAGATTATGGCAATTCAAAGTCTGGGATACATCGGCGTCAATGCAACCAGCCTAATTTCGTGGCGAGATTTTTCTTGCGATATCATGGGCTTAGAAGACGTATCGGCAGCATTAGGTGACGAAAATACCCATTACTATAAAATGGATACACACCCTTACAGGCTTTTTGTTCAGCACAGCGAGACTGACGGTCTGAGACTGTGCGGCTGGGAGACCAACAATCAAGCTGGGCTGGACGAGGTTGCCGCCGCACTGACTGCGGCAAAGGTGCCGTTTGCCTGGGGGGATGATGCCCTTATCACCAAGCGGCGCGTACAGAACATCCTGTCGTTTACCGACCCAGCCGGCAATCATCATGAGGCTTACTGGGGTGTGGTATCTGATTTCAAACCGTTGAATTCACCACAAGCCGTCTCGGGCTTTGTGACCGGTGATCAAGGCCTCGGTCATATTGTATTGCCCGCGCCTAACTTCGACGATACAACCACGTTTTTTACGGAGGTCTTGGGGTTTGGGCTGTCGGACTTGATGAAAATACGTTTTACCCCCGATCCTGCGGAACCTGTAAAACGCCTTTGGTTCATGCATTGCAACCGGCGGCATCACAGTCTGGGCTTGTTCGAAATGGCTCATCCGGCCGGCTGTATTCACGTCATGACAGAGGTCAATACGCTCGACGAGGTCGGTCGTTGTGACGATCGCCGCATAGCCGCAGGTGCGCAACTCAGTGGCACCTTGGGGCGGCACGCCAATGATCATATGGTCAGCTTTTACATGCGCAGCCCAGCTGGATTTGATGTCGAATATGGCACCGAGGGTCGAACGATTGATGACTGGTCGAAGTACGAAGTCTTCGAGAGCACCGTGCCCAGCTTCTGGGGGCATGATTTTTCTGTAGGCCAGCAGGGTTAAAGGAGTTTTCGCGGTTAGTACATACGAGGTATGTGGGAAGGCCCGCGCTTTGCAACGATAGGTTATTACTTTACAACCTACGAAGTCGGTTAACGCTAAAGGATTTTGCCATGAGCACACATGAACCTGTCGTAACGCAGCACATACTTGATCTCATTGCGAGCAAGTCAGAAGCGCAACGCGAAGCGCGTCAGATGTCAAAGGAAGTGGTAGACGCGCTGAAGGAGTGCGGCTTCTTTACCATGCTACTACCCAAGCAATGGGGCGGCTTAGAGCGCAAGCCACAAGAGTTCTTCGCCGAGCAGGTTCGCATTGCTGAGGCCGATATGAGCACGGCATGGGCGGGTGGAATTATCGCCGTTCACGCGTTCCAGTTGGCGCTGATGTCAGAGGAAGCTCAGCGCGAGGTTTACGAAAACGATCCCAACACGCTGATTAGCAGCTCTTACAACCCAGTGGGTGCCCGAGCCGAGATGTGTGAAGGTGGTTTCATGTTGCACGGACGTTGGGGATGGAGCTCCGGTTCTGATCACTGTACGTGGGCGCTCCTCGGTGGCGTTATTCCAGGTGATGGGTACCGCACCTTTCTTGTCCCGCGCAGCGATTACGCGATTGAAGACACGTGGGATGTCATGGGTCTGCAAGGCACAGGCTCAAATGATGTTGTCATCGCTGAGCCAATTTTTGTACCAGAGCACAGAACGCACAAGCAAATGGACGGCTTTAATTGCGTCAATGATCAAGACAACCCTATGTATGATCTATCGTGGGCTCAAACCTTCGTCCGCGTCGTCAACTCGGCGGCCATCGGTGCGTTGAAAAAAGCAGTCAAGGTTTTCGTAGAGTCCAAGCAAGGTAACTCCACAACAGACATGACGAAGTTCGCTGGAGATGTTGAAACACAAGAGCGTCTCGCGAAAGTACTCAACACTGTCGCAGAGCTTGAGGCAGTGATGTATCACAACTTTGACAAGATGGAAGCCGCGAATTGGAAGCCGACACTGGAAGACCGAATCATGTACCGGTACCAGGCATCGATCGTGATCGATAAAGCCATTGAGGCCATCGATACCCTGTTCGATGTCGCCGGCGGTCGTTCGGTCTTTAACGGACATCCTTTGCAGCAGCTGTGGCACGATATTCATATCGCGCGCTGCCACGTAGCGAACAACCCAACTGCATTCGCTAGAAACCTCGGTAGCGTGGCACTGGGGATGGAAAACAAGGATGTATTTATCTAATGCCCGCTAACCCGCAGGCCTCGCAGTTCTTCGAGGCCAGTGCTGGCAGATCGATTCACTTCAGCGATCATCCGGCAGCAGGCCACTCCAGAGGAACGGTCATCTTCATCCACGGCAGCGGGCCAGGAGCCAGTGGCTGGAGTAACTTCAAGCACAACATAGCGCCATTTCAGGACGCGGGCTACCGATGCATCGTTTTTGATCAATGGGGCTATGGAAAGACATCAAAGCCCCAAGACGTAGATCATACCCTCGACTTTTTTGTCGACGGACTTGTCTCCCTACTCGATCACCTCGCGATAAAAACGGCTGTGTTGGTCGGAAATTCGCTGGGGGGTGCTGTCGCGTTGGGCCTGGCGCTTCGGCATCCTGAACGGATTGATAAGCTGATTCTGATGGCGCCCGGTGGCATCGAATCGCGGGAAGATTATTTTGCCATGCCCGGGATTCAGGCCATGGTGAAATACCCCATGGGCTCACCCGAATTCACTAAGTCTGTTCTAGCGGAGCTACTGACACAGCTGGTTTACGACCCGGGTCAGGTTGATCAGGAATTAGTCGATGAGCGCTGGGCAACGCTGGAAACACAAAATGCACACGTCCTGGCAACCATGCAGGTGCCCGATCTCAGCGATAAATTACCTGAGATAGACATTCAGACATTGGTGTTCTGGGGGACAGATGACCGTTTCTGTCCAGCATCGGGGGTTTGGAAAATCTTAACCATGAAAGGTGGGGTTCAGGCAGAGCTAGTCAATTATTGCGGTCACTGGGTGATGTCCGAATACCCAGACCACTTCAATCAGCGCTGCCTCACTTTCCTGAGTGATCAATAGGGAAACGCCGGTCATGAGTCTATCGACGACAGATCACCATAACTTAGGGCGTAGCCTATATGATGCGATGCGCGCTGAAGCGCCCATCAAGCCGCTAACGCAGAGCCACCCTACCATCACTATTGACGATGCTTATCACATTTCCCGTGTCATGCTGAGGCACCGCTTGGAAGCCGACGGCGAGCGTGTGGTCGGCAAAAAGATTGGGGTGACATCGGATGCAGTACAAAAGATGCTAGGGGTGTTTCAGCCTGATTTCGGTTTCTTAACAGACGCTATGGCCTATGCCAACAATGCAGCAATACCCATTGCCGGCAATCTGATAGCGCCTCGTGCTGAGGGCGAGATTGCCTTTAGACTTAACGCAACTCTGTCGGGCACGAATAATACTGAGCAAGATGTTCTTGCAGCCACCGACTGTGTCATGCCCTGCTTTGAGATTGTTGATTCACGCATTGAGCATTGGCAAATTGCCATTCAAGACACCATTGCTGACAACGCGAGTTGCGGTGTTTATGTTCTGGGTGATGCTACGCTCAATCCTCGTGATATTGATCTTGCCAACCTACGCATAGATGTAACGAAGAATGGCACGCCCCTGAGCTCCGGAATGGGGAGTGCGGTTCAAGGTAACCCCTTGACCGCCGTCGCTTGGCTAGCCAACACGTTAGGGGCATTTGGAATTGACCTCGAGGCCGGCGAAGTCATCCTGTCGGGCTCCTTGGTGCCGCTAGAACCCGTTCAAAAGGGCGATGAGATGACCTTGATTATGTCGGGCGAAGGCGTTGATTCCTGCAGTGTAAACTGCCGATTTACCTAAATAAGGTCGTAAATGAAGACGAAGGCAAAGGCCGCTATCATCGGACCGGGAAATATCGGCACCGATTTGTTAATGAAGTGTCAGAGAAGTCAGTTCATTGAAGCCACATGGATGATTGGTATCGAGGACTCCGCCGGGATACAGCGGGCCCGCGAGTTTGGTCTCAGAACGTCCACCGACGGGGTCGATGGCCTCGTTGCAGGTTTTAGCGAATCACCCGTCGATTTTGTTTTTGACGCCACCTCAGCCTATGTGCATGCCGAAAACAGTCGCAAAGTAACCGCATTGGGTGCAACGATGATCGATCTGACACCCGCTGCGATCGGCCCGTTTTGCATTCCCCCCGTTAACCTAGACAGCCTGCTAAGCACTGAGCCTGCCGACAACGTGAATATGGTGACCTGCGGTGGTCAGGCTACGATTCCTATGGTCTATGCCGTGAGCCGCGTTCAAGCAGTGAGCTATGCAGAAATCGTGGCAACCGTCGCGTCTAAGTCTGTCGGTATGGGCACTCGAGACAACATCGACGAGTTCACTCGAACGACCTCGTCCGCCATCTCGCGCATTGGTGGTGCCGATGAGGGAAAGGCGATCATTATTATTAACCCCGCCGAGCCGCCTTTGGTTATGCGCGACACAATTCATTGCCTTACGAAAGAGACCCCTAATGAGGCCGATCTGCGCGCATCGATTGACAGGATGGTGCGAGAAGTCCAAGGCTATGTGCCCGGCTACACGCTCAACAACGCACCCATCATCGACGGCAACCGTGTAACCATATCGGTTGAGGTCGAGGGCTTGGGTGATTTTCTGCCAAAATACGCGGGTAATCTCGACATTATGACGGCTGCGGGGCTGCGGACGGCTGAGATGATGGCGCAGCGACAGCAACGCGAGGGGAGCCCCACATGAATCTTCAAGGACGTAGTGTCACGCTACACGATATGTGCCTGCGCGACGGCATGCACCCAAAGCAACATCAAATCACAGTTGAGCAAATGGTGGATATTGCCGGTGCGCTTGACGAGGCTGGCGTGCCCCTCATAGAGGTAACCCATGGTGACGGTCTCGGTGGCGCCTCAGTTAACTATGGTTTCCCTCATGCCAGTGATGAGACGTATTTAAGAGCAGTTGTCGACTGTGTTAAACAGTCCGCCATCTCCGCACTCCTCCTGCCCGGCATCGGCACAGTGGATCACCTGCGAATGGCCGCTGACTGCGGCGTTAAAACTATACGCGTGGCTACGCATTGCACCGAGGCTAATGTCTCGCGCCAACACATTGCGCTGAGTCGAGAACTGGGACTGGACACGGTTGGCTTCCTGATGATGGCTCATATGGTATCGGCAGAAGATGTCCTCGAGCAGGCGCGGCTAATGGAATCCTACGGCGCAAACTGTATTTACTGCACGGACTCCGCCGGCTACATGCTGCCACAAGATGTGACCGATCGAGTTACTCTGCTCCGGCGAGAGCTCAATAGTGACACCGAGATTGGCTTCCACGGACATCACAACCTTGCCATGGGGGTCGCTAACTCTCTAGCTGCGATCGCGGCTGGAGCAGATCGCATTGACGGATCGGCAGCTGGACTAGGCGCCGGTGCCGGTAATACACCGTTAGAGGCGATGGCCGCTGTTCTGGACCGCATGGGAGCGATTACAGGTGTCGATATCTTTAAACTCGCTGATGCCGCGGAGGAGCACGTTTTGCCAATCATGGATGAACCTGTGCGGCTGAGTCGAGATGCCTTAGTGCTGGGTTATGCAGGGGCCTATTCCTCGTTTTTACTGTTCGCAAAGCGCGCACAAGCTAAATATGGCGTTCCCTCGCACGAAATATTGCTCGAAATGGCACGACGGAGGACCGTTGGCGGCCAAGAAGATCTAATAGAAGAGATCGCCATCGAAATGGCATCAAAAGCGAGCTAAGTCTGGACGCCCTTGGGCGTTTCTGATACCTAGTAGCTCTACCCAATAAGCGATAAAACGCAAGAACCCCTATGAATCAACCCAGCATTGCTGAGCTCTCAAAACTCATTGGTTTTCTGTACGATGGACACATCGAAGAAGATCCATATAGCGCGTTCCTTGCCGAGACACGTCGAATCATTGATTCGAATTTCGCCTCTATCACCATGCGCGAGCCCAAGGGTGATGACGGAGGCTTATTATTTGTCTCTTGCGAGGCCCTTCCCAAAATCTTTGTCGATGATCATGACAACCCTTACACAGATCGGTATTACACGTCTAATCTCATGACTAATTTACCGTGGGGTACGGTGGTATCACTCGACGAATGCGTCCCCTACAGAACGCTCGAGCGCACAGAACTCTACAAATACTGCATGGCACCCATTGATATCTACCATATGGTGGGCGTGGATTTGCGCAATGCCAACGGGCTTAGGTTCAGTGTGCGTTTTTGTCGACCTAAAACAGCCGACAATTTTGGGCCGCAGGAGCGCGAGTTTCTCGAATTGTTAGCGAGTCACATCCAGCGGGCTGTCGCGAACGGCATGCAATTGATTCAACTAGACAAAGAACGGAAGCTCTACACGTCGACCATCGCCAAGCAGTCGGTTGGTGTGGTTACCTTGGATGAGCGCGGTAAAATTGTGTCGCGAAATGGTGTAGCTGATCAGCTCATTAGGGACAAGGATGGCATATCGGTCGTCAACGACCAGATACACGTTGAAAGCCCGTCGGCACGCGCCAAACTAAATGGCTTCATTGAAGATATCGTCATCGCACAGCGCAATCAGGACCCAGCGCCTACCAATGCCCTGTCGGTGGAGCGTCCCTCGGGGAAAGCCGACCTGGAAATTTTGCTCAAGCCCATGATGATCGACAAAACGGTAGAACCGGGTCACACACCCCACATGATCGTCTTTATCAATGAGCCCGAACGGAGCTTCCAGATTGAAACGCGCATTCTCATGTCCCTGTACGGTCTGACCAAGGCTGAAGTCGCACTATCGAAACTATTAGCCGAGGGCGCGAACCTAGATCAAGCAGCGGCGGAACTCGGTATAGCACGAAATACCGCACGCGCTCAGTTGCGCTCCATCTTCGCGAAAACGGGTGTTTCTCGACAATCTATGCTGGTCAGTCTCCTACTAAAGAGCGTTGTGACCTACTCTTAGCTGTTCATATTATCCGGCCCCCAAAACGCACGCATGGTGGCGACTTTACCCGCGTCGTTGAACCGGAAAACATCGATGATGTTAATGATTATTTCCTGCTCGGGTGTGCCGGCTGTTACGGTAAACGGAAAGGCGACTTCATTACCGGCAAGACGCGGGCTACCCGTCAACTCTGCCTTAGCAACCCCCTGGCAAGCCTCCGCATAAAAGGCTCGCAACACCTCTTTGCCCTCACGCAGCGGCGTGCCCACCGGATCCTCAATTGAGGCGTCATCGGCAAATAAATCCAAGAGAGTTTCCAGGTCACTCGCCTCGAGCGAGCGAGTGTATGTTTCACAAACACGTTTGGCAGTGGCGTAGTCAATCATGGTGCGTTCTCCTCATTATGGGTGTACATCACGAATCAAATTCTGCACTGCGCTTTTGATTGAACGCATCCCGCGCCTCCTGTGAATCTTGATGGCGGTAAGCCTCGAGCGTAAATCCTTGCTCGCGACGATACTTGTCCTCAAGATTGCCGTCCTCAACACCGTTGAGGGCTTCTTTCGCCAGACTGATCATAACGGGGCTTTTCTCAGCAATCGTCGCCGCCATGTCTAATACGGTACTCACCAATGCGTCCTTGGGAACCACACGTTCTACCGCACCTAAGCGATGGGCCTCATGGGCATCAATGAGCTCACCTGTGAAATACATATATCGCACTTTTTGTACCGGAAACATTCGCTGCAAATGGGCACCACCACCCATGGCGCCGCGATCAACTTCGGGAACACCAAAGGTCGCACAGTCAGAGGCAATAATAATATCCGCGGCGCCAGCGATACCGATGCCACCACCCAAGACGAAGCCATGAAGCGCCGCGATAACAGGCTTTGGGTTGCGATGAATAGCCTCAAAGGTGTCGTAGTTTCCCTTGTTGACCGGCACGATCATATTTGGATCTGCACCTAACTCTTTAATATCGACGCCTGCACAAAATCCTTTGCCCTCGGCACGAATAACAATGACATGAACATCAGATCGCTCACCCAAACCCCTGACCTCGTTAGCAATCCTCGACCATTCGGCACTATTGAACGCATTGACCGGCGGTTTATTAAAGACAAGCTGTGCAATGCCCGAATCGATAGATGTGCTGAACGCCATGCTAAATTTCCTAATGAGATTGTTTGCCGGAGACAGTGAGATTGACAGATGCTGCCCGTGCTTTAGCCTCGCCGACAATACCTGCGATCAAATCCTCGACAGCGGGTAGATCCTGAATCAAACCCGCCACCTGCCCCGATGGCAGGATGCCATTTTCAGGATTTCCTTTCACCATAGCCTCCTGAATCATCATAGGCGAGTTGGCCGCCATCAACGTTTGACCAAACGACTCATCGCCGGCTCGATACATTTTCCAAGCGCCTGTCAGCGTTGCGATCAAGGATCCACCTGTCATACGACTAAATGCCAGACCATTGAGAACGGCTCGAGCGAGCAGCCCGACGTGGGATGATTGGATCAGCCGATCCAAATACGCGTTCGCGATCATGCGCTGCGGCAAACCGTCCAACTTGGTGCTAACCACAATTTTCTCCGGTGGCGTGCCCAAATAAATCGCTTTTGTCGACTCGGGCACTGGTGACTCTTGAGACAGTAAAAAGCGCGTCCCCATGGCGATGCCATCGGCACCCATAGCCAGCGCTGCAACGAGTCCACTACCATCCCGAAATCCGCCGGCCGCGGCAATCGGTACATCAATCGCCTCTCTCACTTGCGGCAACAAAATAGACGTGGCCACCGAGCCGGTATGGCCTCCCCCCTCGCCGCCTTGTATGACTATTGCATCGGCACCCAGTTCGACGGCTTTGACCGCATGACGTTTGGCACCGACCGTTGGGATGCAGACGATAGCCGCTGCTTTTAGCTTCTCGATTGTTGTTGCCGACGGCGAACGCGAATAGCTGACAGCTTTCACTTTGTGTCGGATGCAAATATCAACAATCTCGTCAGCATGTGGCACGTACATGTGAAAGTTCACGCCAAACGGCGCATCTGACATTGACTTTATATCGGCAATACCACGCTCAATCTCGTCGGGTGTCATGACAGCACCGGCAAGAAATCCGAAACCGCCAGCATTACCTGTTGCGGCCACCAGTCGGGCATCGGCAACCCAGCCCATAGCGGTCTGAATGATGGGGTAACGACAACCCAGTAGCGCCGTCAATCTGGTATCCATGGTCAGTCTCATTGCAGTAATGACCTCACATTATCGAAGCCATACTTTACTGCAATCTGAGACTACGTGCGTCGATAGGCTGATCAGACTATGGGTCACTGCAAAGACCTGTGCGCCCAAGACCATCTAGTTTACAGTCAAAAAAAACAATGGTGATGTTGTTCCAATGAGTGAATTCACGAAGCCCTATTTTGATGCTGTAGCGCAACTGACAGCGCCCACGGCACCGTTTGAGGTCGAGACGGTTGTGGTTAAGGGCACCCCATTGCAGGCGTTTAAACATGCCGAAAAAAATCTGGGCGAGTTCCTCGCTGCGGGTCGACATCACGGCGATGCCCTTTTTTTACAGTATCAAAATGAGGTCTGGTCCTACTCTGACTTTTTTCAAGCGGTGGATCAGGTTTGCGGCTGGTTGGTGACTGATCGAGGTATTATCAAGGGCGATCGAATTGCTATCGCTATGCGCAACCGTCCGGAGTGGCTTATCGCCTTTGTGGCGACCGTGACCGTGGGGGCTGTTGCTGTGCCCCTGAACAGCTGGGGGAAAGCCCAGGAACTCGCGCAGGGCCTTGAGGATAGCGAAGCCTGTCTGGTCTTCTGCGATAGTGAGCGCCTAGCCTACATCCGAAGTCTCAATGGTGACTTACCGGTTGTGCTGGTTGATGACACCCAAAGAGACGATGTGACTTGTCTTCAGCCGATTTTAGCGCGCTCCGGCACAAAGCCTGTCGCGACCGTGAGTGTGGACCATCATGATCCAGCCATCCTCATGTTCACCTCAGGCACATCAGGTCGACCCAAAGGTGCACTCCTCACGCACTTTAACTGCTGCCAAGCTCTGATGAATGTCGAGTTCATCGGTGCTGGTACCTATATGACCAATACAGAAGAGATGACCAAACAGTTAGCCAGCTCGATTACTCCAAAAACGCTGCTCGCCGTACCTCTATTTCACATCAGCGGCTTGCTGTCACAAGCCCTCATTAATCTTCGACACGGTCGCGCCCTCTACATGATGTACAAGTGGGATATCAGCGACGCGCTGCGCATCATTCTTGATGAGCAGATAACGGTCGTCATGGGTGCGCCCGTTATGCTTCTAGAACTGCTGAAACACCCCGACTTTACTGACGCCCACGCGGCACACTTAACAAATGTGAGCGCGGGCGGCGCCGCTACACCAGAGCGACTCTCCGAACTGTATGCGAGCAAAACGGGGACGGCCATGTCAGGCGGCGGCTGGGGTATGACTGAGACAATGGGGTCAGGGGCCGCCTTCACCGGTCGTTATTTTACTGATCGGCCCGATGCCTCGGGATTCCCCAGTCCCATTGTCGAGTTTGATTTTCGCGACGAAGATGGCGTCGCAGTCGAGTCAGGAGAACCGGGAGAAATTTGGGTGCGCTCCTCGGCGGCTATTCAAGGCTATTTCTGTGGCGGTAAGGTGTCCGACGAACCAGTGAATGGCTGGATGGCGACAGGGGATATCGGCTACGTCAGTCATGAGGGCTTGCTGTACATTTGCGGCCGCGTAAAAGACCTCATTATCCGCGGCGGCGAAAACATCTACCCCTCTGAGGTCGAATCTTGCCTTTTAGAGTACCCGGGATGCGAGGAGGTCGCGGTTGTGGGCGTGCAACACGATACCTGGGGAGAGGAAGTCGGTGCGGTAATAAAGCTGGAAGCCACAGGCACTGCAAACGCCAGCGCGGTACAGCAGTTTTGTAAACAACGCCTAGCCAGCTTCAAAGTGCCAGAACATGTTGTATTCACAGATCAGGCGCTGCCTCGGAACACCCTTCAGAAGCTGCTCAAGCCCACGATAAAGGAACATTATTTTGGCTGAGGCGACGATGCACAGGCTGATATGGTTATTTTTTGACGCACCACCGTCGGTTGCCAGCATCGAGTCATTGCACAGTGAATTTCCGGACGCCGGTGCAATGTATATCGCACGTTGTGACGAGCACAGTGAACAAGCCCAGATGTGGACTCGAAATCCCACTCAGAAAATGCCATTAGCTCGCGTCGCCATGGATATCGAACGAGACGACATCGAGTGGCAAAGCGTGATTCGCCTCGCAGCGGACATGAATGCTGAAGCACACTGGTGCCGTGGGCCAAGCCCCATACCTCCAGCCCTCATGATTGGCGAAACATTCCCTGGCACACTGCAACTGTGTTGCTTTGAACGTGCCCAGGGTCTAAGTGACCGAGCACTTGAGCAAATATGGTTTCACGAGCATGCACCGGTGGCCGTCGCCACACAAAATACGGTTGGCTACCGCCAGAATCTCGTACTTCGCTCTTCCCATGATCCTTTGGATGGCATCGTGGAGGAGTTATTTCCCATTACCGCAGCCGACTCGCTGACAGCTTTTTTCGCTGATGGTGATGACGAGGAAAAAATGCTGGCTCACATAAACGTATTAACCAAGAGCAGCGAGCGCGTACTTAACCTAGAAAAATCCTCGGTCATCCACATGACAGAGCGTCGCTTGCGCTGATTCATTCATGACCAATCAATTACCCTCAACTTTTTAGCGAGACTTTCTATGACCGACTCAGCACCTCTCTCCCCCCTCCACGGTAAAGTCGCCTTAATTACCGGCGCGGGCCAGGGCATTGGTCAGGGCATTGCGTTTTCATTGGCGAAGCGCGGCGTCTCGATCGTGGCAGTAGGAAGAACGCTGGGTAAGTGTGAGAAAACGGTTGCTGATATCGCAGCGCGCTTCGGCGGAAAAGCCGTGGCGATCGAGTATGACTTATCTGATCTTGACGGTTTAGACGAACTGATGGGAAGGGCAGTCGATGCCTTTGGCCGTCTTGATATCTTGGTGAACAACGCAGTCACGACAACCATCAATACGATCATGGAGACCAGCCTTGAAGATTTTGAAAAAGGACTGAAAGTAGGTCCAATGGCAACCCTGCGACTCATGCAGCTCGCACAACCCCATTTGTGTCAATCGGGCGACGGTAACATCATCAACTTGGCGACTGCCGCAGCCAAACGCTGGGATACATCAACCTATGCCGTTTACGCCGCAGAAAAAGAAGCGATCAGAGCACTGTCGCGCGGCGCAGCCTGCGAGTGGGGGTCGCTCGGCGTCAGAACCAATTGTATTTTACCGTTGGCAAAGTCGCCGGCGTTGGAGATGTGGGAACAGTGGCGTCCGGAAGAAGCCGCCGCCTTTGCCGACACTGTGCCGATGAAGCGCATTGGGCATTGTGAGGATGATATCGGCGAGTTTGTCGCTATGCTCTGTTTGCCCGAATCGCGCTACGTGAATGGTCAGTCAATCGCAATCGATGGTGGTCAGGTTAATATGGGTTAACCGCGGCGTTGTCTGTTCAGCGCGGGTCTAAACACGCTCCATTACTCATTTTACCGCCCCACCACCGTCGACGCTCAGCAGTTGCCCTGTTATGAACGATGCCCGGTCTGATGCGAGGAAACAAACTGCTTCCGCAATTTCAGACGGCTCGCCTAACCGGCGCATCACCGCCGCTTGCTTAAGACCCTCAGCAATCTTTGGCTGCTCCTCGAAGTACCGTTCAACACCGGGCGTACGGATCACGCCGGGAGATACAGCATTAATCCGAATTCCCTTGTGCCCGTACTCTGCTGCTGCACTTTTCGTCAGTAGATTGACACCGCTCTTTGCTGCGGCATAAGCCGTGTTGTATGGCTGGCCGCGAAGCGACGCATTTGACGATATATTAACAATACTGCCGCCCTGTTCCTGGCCCAGCATGGCTTCAACTTCATGCTTCATACATAAAAATGTATTGGTCAAACAGAGTTCGAGCGTTTGATCGAACACAGTCTTTTCAAAGGTATGAATAGGACCCGATCCACGACTCACCGCCGCGCTATTGCAGGCAATATCGATCGACCCAAATCGATCAACAGTCGTTTTAACCATGTTTGATACGCGGCTCTCGTCACTGACATCCGCTGTGAAGACGATCGCCTCACCGCCGGCATCGCAGATTAGGGCGGCCGTCTCCTCAGCCGTCTCCTCATTCAAATCGACAACCATCACGCGGGCGCCCTCGCTCGCCATTTTTAGCGCTATTGCACGTCCAATACCGACCCCAGCGCCCGTTACCAATGCCGCTTTTCCCGCTAACTCTGCCACAGCTCTCGCTACTCCAATCATTATCAATGGTCAATTCAGACTACGTAATCTACTGCGCCTGTATTCCTTGCTCACACGCTTCGTTCTATCGTGTCAGGGCGGCGGGTCACAAGCCCAAATGGACTACAGCCACTATTTTTACACCCATGCGATAAGGATTTTACCGTGATTACCGACCACTTCAGCCTTCAGGGCAAGAAGGCATTAATTACCGGCGCAGGAAAGGGTATTGGCGCACGAATCGCCACCGCCTTTGCCGAAATGGGTGCCGACGTCGCGCTTGTCGCGCGGACAGAGTCCGACCTCGAAGCCGTCGCTCACGAGGTCGAAAGTCAAGGACGCGAGGCGCTGACATTTGCTTGTGACGTGACAGACGAGTCTGCTCTTACCGCTGTTGTGGAGACCTTGACGTCGCGTTGGGGCGTACTGGACATTCTGATAAATAACGCAGGGGCACCCGGTCAAGGTTATGGATCGTTAACGAAGGTAACCAAGTCGCGCTTTGTGAACACATTGGATATCAATCTGACGTCGGCCTATACCCTAACTCACTTATCACTCCCTTTACTCAAGGCGTCACCCGCGGCGAGTATAGTCAACGTGTCCTCCGCACTCAGCTGGATGGTCGATCGCCACTTTGCGGCTTACGGCGCTGCAAAGGCGGGAATGGACCAGATGACACGTATACTGGCTTACGAGCTGGCGCCGCAGATTCGAGTAAACGGTATTGCTCCGGGTGCAATAGAAACCCCGAGCACCGCGTTTATCACGCAAAATGAGGACATGTACGAGGCCACTGTTCGCTGGATTCCACAAGGCAGATTGGGGCAGCCCGAGGATATCGCTCTTGCAGCCCTGTATCTCGCCTCGAGTGCCGCCAGTTTTGTCAGTGGCAAAATAATCGAGGTAGACGGGGGTATGGCGGCACTCCCCGGTAGCGCTATTGAAGCAACTATGGCCCGATCGCGCGCTGACAAATAGCAGCACCGCCGCGTTGTAATGGCTAAATCATGAACAAGGAAACAACACTCATGGCGAAATACATCATATCGGGCGGTGCAACCGGCATTGGCGCGGCCATTAAACACCAGCTTCGAGCCCGTGGTGATACCGTGATTATTATTGACCTGAAGGATGGCGATTATCTGGTCGACCTGGGCGATCCGAGTGCGCGACAGGATGTGATTGCGCGAGTTGGCGCAGATCACCCCGAAATTGACGGACTTATCACCTGTGCCGGTGTTGCGTCGCAGTTCCCCCAGCCCGACAAAATCCTGCAAATCAATTACTTCGGCTCGGTCGATTTGATTGAGGGGCTGGCACCCCTTATCAGGCCCGGCGGTCGTATCGTAGCGATCAGCTCCAATTCAGCTCCCATGAGCACGCGAGCGGACCTTATCGACCTGCTACTTGACGGGGATGAAGCCGCGGCCGTGGCCATGGGTAAGACGCTTCACGGCCATGAGTGCTATGCCAGCAGTAAGAATGCGATCGCGCGCTACATGCGCCGAAAATCCCCTCAATTAGCGCATCAGGGTGTTTCTTTTAACGCTATCGCGCCAGGTTACATTCAGACCCCTATGACTCAGGCTGTGGAACAGAGCGAGGAATACGGTGAATTAATAAAAGCGTTCATGGACTCCATCCCCATTGGACGCCCCGGGCAAGCCGAGGATGTGGCTAATCTTGTGATGTTTCTTCTCTCACCTGAGGGTAGCTACATCGCGGGGTCTACGCTTTTCATAGACGGCGCGCACGACGCGATGATGCGCCCCGATGCGTCTATGTAAGACCAGTTACCGCAATGCAACACCACAGTGCGCTCACGCGGCTAGCGCAACTAGTGCAACTACAGGTGCTCCGTCTATGTCGCAGACATCGATAGCGCTAACGGAAAAGGTGATATAAGACACTATGATGCCCATAAATCGAATCCGCACGACAGCGCAACTCCTCATTCGTTTCGCCGTCGGGACTTCATTTGCCCTAGTCTCCGTCTTGGTATCGGGAAATGAGGCATTGCCCTGCGCCGTGTCATCAGACACAAAGCTACCGCTATTTGGCGATCTTCATATCCACACGCGCTACTCCTTTGATTCCTTCCTTTCAAATCAAAAGAATGATCCCGACGGTGCCTACGAATACGCGAAGGGACAGGTCATCACCCTTCCCGATGCCTACGGAGAGCAAACTATATCCGCACAAATTGACCGCCCTATCGACTTCGCTGCAGTGACTGATCATGGCCAGTTTCTCGGTGAAGTTGCCCTCTGCGACAGCAATTGGCGCAACGCAGCCTGGTGGGCGCCTGTTTGCATGATGTCGCGTGCAAAAAACCTTTGGGTTCAGCTCTATGCAGCCAGTCTCTGGACTGTCTCTGGCGGCATGGAGGGTGACGCACCCGAACGAGGTATGGTCTGCTCCCTGGGCGACTGCGAGGCGAACGCCCTCTCTACCTGGGATGACATTCAAGCCGCGGCGGAGCGGCATTACGATCGATCTGAGGACTGTAGCTTCACCACATTTGTCGGCTACGAGTACACGCAGGGCCAAGAAATGGCCAATTTGCACCGCAATGTGATTTTCAAAAATGAAACAGTCACGCGCCTTCCTATCTCGGTTTTTGAGACCGACAGCTCAGTGCCTGACCTCTGGCGACAATTGCGATCCCAGTGTCTGGATGCTGATAACGATTGCGATGTTTTAGCGATCCCGCACAACCCCAATCTCGGCGGCGGCTTGATGTTTCCGGATCCTGCGACCGAACAACAGGCTATCGATCGATTGGAAATCGAACCACTGGTTGAGCTGGTGCAGCACAAAGGGGCTTCCGAGTGTCGATTTGACCGTTTGGCGGGCATGGGTATCGACACTGAAGACGAGCTGTGCAGCTTCGAGCAAATACCCTCTGACAATCTCGCCATGTTGGGTAGCGTGAAAGGCAAAATGTGGTCAGATCGAGGCTTGCCCGTCGATGTTGCCAGCTTCCATCGGAGAAACATGATGCGCAATGTGCTCAAAGACGGGCTTGCGCTTGAGCAGGACAGCGGACTTAACCCATTCAGACAAGGCTTTATAGGAAGTACCGACACCCATACCGCCACTTCCGGGGGCGCCATGGAGAAAAACTACGTCGGGCACCTCGGTTCTCGCGACGCCACATTTAGAAACCTGCAGGACCACTTCGTTTCAAATCCCGGTGGTTTAGCGGTGGTATGGGCTGAAGAAAATCGCCGAGATGCCATTTTCGAGGCCATGCGCAGTCGTGAAACCTATGCGACGTCAGGAACACGCCCCATTGTTCGATTCTTTGCCGGCGATTATGACGAAAACCTGTGCGAAGCCACCGACGCACTTGAGCAGGCTTATTCAGCGGGTGTCCCCATGGGTGGTGTCCTGCAGCGCACCGATGCCGATGCCCCGCCTCGGTTCTTCATCAGCGCCCAACGTGATCAGGGCACCGATATGCACCCTGCGAATCCACTCGAGCGGATTCAGATCATCAAAGGCTGGGTCGACGATTCGGGGGCAACACACGAGCGGGTCGTTGATGTACTCGGCGAGGAAACAGTGGGGCTGGGTGTTGATATGAATAGCTGTGCGGCCACTGCGCCCGGCCACGCAAACTTGTGCATGGTTTGGGAGGACCCTAGCTATGTAAAGGGCGAATCCGCGTTTTATTATGCTCGGGTTCTAGAAACGCCAAGCTGCCGCTGGAGCACGCTGCAGTGCCAGGCGGCCGGCGTCAATCCGCTTTCTGATAGCTGCAGTGTTCAGGCCGAAAAAGCCAACCTTCTAGCCAATGACAATGGCGACTCAGGCGATATTTACGGCGTGTGCTGCACCAACCCCGACACGGACCCGTTCTACTCGCCCACGATTCGCGAGCGCGCCTGGACCTCTCCTATTTGGCTTTCGACGACTCGCTAGCGAGATGGAGAAATACGGGGACCTCGCCACCGCCATCGACCTCGAGGTTGGCGCCGGAGATATAGCTGGCGCGGGTCGAGCACAGCAACATAACGGCGTTGGCAACATCGCGTGGTGAGGCCATACGTTTCAGCGGCAGCATCTCTGCAACACGCTTAAAGCCCTCCTCGCCTCCGTAGTGCGACATACCCGCATCGTTGTGCACCAGGCCCACGATCAGCGCGTTGACACGGATGTGCGGCCCCCACTCCATCGCCAGTGACTTAGTAAGGTTGAGCAGACCGGCCTTGGCAGCACCGTATGCCGCTGTCCCTGGAGAGGGCCGGGCACCACTGACACTGGCAATGTTAATGATGGAGGCGGTATCACTCGATTGCATGAGAAGGCCGTAAGCCTGTTGAGATAACACCATGGGCGCGATGAGATTCAGCGCGACAATCTTCCGCGTCAGCTCAGCGCTTGCGTCCGCTGCGACCACAGGTGGTCCACCACCCGCATTATTAATCAGAATATCGAGTCGCCCATATTGCGTCGCTATGTGCTCGATCAGCCCCTGGGATGCATTGGGATCACGAATATCGGCGGCATAAAATGAAGCGCTGGCAGCGTTACTGGTAATGGGCTCTGAAGGCGCTCTGCGGCCAACGGCGACGACCTCTGCCCCTTCGTCCAATAACACCTGACAAATAGCCCGACCAATGTGACCGGCACCACCGGTGACTAAACAGACCTTACCTGCAAGTTCAGACATGTTTGCCTCCAATAGCGATGCATTAACGGGCGATTCTGATTGATACGGTCGCACTACTGCCGGTAGCCGTCATCGTCTAAAGCGATGATACCTGTAGCGTAATCTGTGGCACAGTAAGCAATTACCGTAGCTGAGGACGCTCCAACTGCGTCGACCGGTTTTACATGGCTAAGCCCTGTTTTCAGTATCGCTTCGATGGTGTATACAATTTGGTCAACGCATGCTGACACCGCGACAAAACGTTGTAGGACACACGCTCAACCCCCGCTAGCAAGGTTCAATGCCAACACACGCACGAAACGTAATAGGAGAGCACCATGTCGAAAACCATTATCGAGTCACCCGCAGAACTTTACGGCCTAGTTGGTAAAACTCTGGGGCCCAGTCCCAGCATGGAAATCACCCAAGAGCGTATCGATCAGTTTGCTGAAGCGACAGGAGATCACCAGTGGATCCATATCGATGCCGAGCGGGCTGCCAACGGACCCTTTGGCACCACCATCGCTCACGGTTATCTCACCATGTCACTCGCCGCAAAATTTATGCCTGAAATCATTGAGGTGAAGGGTATATCGATGGGCGTGAACTATGGCACAGAAAAGACACGCTTCCCCTCACCCGTAACGGTGGGCTCCAAGCTATCTGCAACCGGCACCGTGGTGTCGGTAGAGGAAGCGAGCGGCGGTATCAAAATGATACTGCGCATCGTAATGCAGGCGGAAGGCGCTGAGAAGCCAGCCTGTATTGTCGACGCTATTAGCATTTACTTCCCTGAATAACGTCTCTGATCACCAAAAACACGACGTCAGTTACACACCAGTAGTCTGAACACAAAAAAACCCGCCTGATGCGGGTTTTTTTTGACGCGCAGTCGGTTATCAGACCTTAAATACGCGTTTCGCGTTCTCTCGCAAAAACTTCGGCCATACCTCGTCTTTAAACGGCACGTTAGGCATGTCGCCAAAGATTCGCTCCAGCGACAGGCCCATGGGAAAGTAGCCGGCATACATGATCTTGTCAGCACCACGTGTATTGGCAAAGTTAACAATATCTTTGGGGTAGTGTTTTGGCGCAAAGGCGCTGGTCATGTAAAAAAGATTTTCGTACTTCAGCATGAGTTTCCAAGCCAGATCGGTCCAAGGCTCTGCACCGTGTTTCATGACAACCTTGAGCTCTGGAAAAAACCAGCAAATCTCATCGAGGTGCTCGACTTTTTGGGGCTCCATCGGAATTCTCGGCCCGGGGACACCGACGCAAGGACAAAACGGAATATCAAGGTCGATGCAGGTCACAAAGATTGGGTACCACTTCTTATCCGATAGCGATACCTGAGGGCAGAGGCCAGAGGGGAACGCATTCACCGACTTAATGTCGTACTCGTCCTTCAGACGACGGATTTTGCGCACCTCTTCCATGCCATTATTTGGATTGCAGTCGTAGGACGCGAAGAATCGATCAGGGTATTTTTTTACTGCCTCACACTGCGTTTCATACTGACCTTCATCCACACCGAGCATGGCCTTTTCAATGTTAAATTCGTCCATCTTTTCAAGCGTGTAAGCAATGTAATCATCCCGCTTACCTACTTTCGGAAGGTCTTTGAACATGTATTGTGCCGGCATCTGGAACATCTGACGGCTCTGCTCATCCATCAAGAGCGGTCGAATAAAATCATAGAAATTGGAGGTGTCATCGTTAGGCACAGCCAACATCAAATCGATGACAGGCACATCCGTCGGCATGGGCATGAAACTATCCTTGCTTCGTTTTTAGTATGCGTACGTTACGCGGTGATCGACATTTATGCATCATCCGAAAGCATGGGGTAGTCGCAATAGCCCGCCGCCCCCTCGCCACCGTAAATCGTTCGCTTATCCATATCATTAAACGGCCCGCCTTGTTGAAAGCGTCTCACCAAGTCGGGATTGGCGATGTATAGCCGACCGAACGAGACCGCATCCACAGCGCCTTCAGCGATGCTGGCACCCGCCTCATCAGCCGTATAGCTATCACTCCCTATAAGCACACCAGAGTAATGCGCTCGGCTCAATGCCAAGCTGTCTATCCCAGTAGATGGCATCCGTATCGCGTGAATCCAGGCAACGCCTTTCAACTCTGCGAGATCAAGCAACGCGCCGTAGGTTTTCTCGGGATTGGCGTCTACGTGATCGTTATAGGGATTACCCGGTGAAATTCGCAACCCGATGCGCGCCACACCTATCGCACTATCCAGCGCTTCTATAACGCGCTCGATAAACCGCAAACGATTGTGCAACGAGCCGCCGTATTCGTCACTGCGATGATTGCTACCCGAGGCCAAGAATTGGCCGGGCAAGTAACCCGATGCACAGTGCAATTCCACGCCATCGAAACCTGCCTGAAGGCAGCGCTCAGCTGCTCGACCGTAATCAGATACGACAGCCTCGATGTCACTGGCAGTCATGGGCTCTGGCGTAGGCATGGCCTTCATACCGCCAGCTGTGAAAATTTCTGCGCGAGCTGCAATCGCTGACGGCGCCAGTGTTCGAGTGCCTTTAGCTTTATTATCCGGGTGACCAACCCGCCCACAGTGCATGAGCTGACAGGCTATAAGTCCCCCTGCTTCGTGCACGGCATCGGTAACGCGCGACCAAGCAGCCACGTGCGCGTTATTGCAGATGCCGGGTGTGCGATTGTATCCCTTGCCGTCAAACGTCGGATGCGTCCCCTCGGTAATGATCAAGCCGGCATTGGCGCGTTGCGCGTAATACAGCTCATGAATATCAGAGACACAATCATCATTTTGTGAGGCACGACTTCGGGTCATCGGCGCCATAACGACACGATTTTTCAATCGTAGCTCCCCAACTTGCAAGGGAGATAGCAATTGCTCAATGGTCATCGAATGCTCCTCAGCGAGTTCGGATATTGGGGTTATCTGACCCACGACGCATGGTATTTAAGAATTGTTCCAGCGGCGCAGGAGGGGCAACCGAGGGTAGTTCGTCCGTTGCTGGAGCACCCCAAAAGGCGCGCCAGCTAGGAAACAAACTATGAAACTCACCTTCATAAGGGTCACGATCGGGCCAGCGCATCTTATTATCGCCGCAAGGTGGCTTGTTTAAATCCGTTGCATACCAGTAACAGGGAAGTCGCCGCTTGAAATACCAGCGTCCTTTAATGCGCTGATAATGATCCCAGTACAACATCTGCATGATGACCCATTCACAACCCCCATCATGCGTTGGCGTCTCGTGCTCATTTTTAGAATAAACAACGCCGACAGCCCGGTCTGGGTCCTCAAACTCAATAATATGATTGCCAATATGATGCGATGTACCGGTGAACTGAACTCGAAGTGTCTCGTCCATCCACTGCTTAAAGTGTGCGCGGCCGACCTTGTCTTTGCCAACTCGAACATCCTCTGGAAATAAATTGACCATCGCATCCATATCTCTCATATCGAGCGCAAGCGAGTACTTGGCTGCCAGCTGCCGAATTTCATCGAGCGACTCAAGGCGATCAATCCTTACTAACAAACTCTCGTCGGTCATGGCAAAACTCCTGTCTAAATGGGGTGCCGCTACTTAGTGTTGGGCTTGCATTAGGAGGCAGCTAATACCTGCTTGCCCGCGCGACGACCCGAGAATGTGGCGTCGCCAACCGAGCTACCCGACGCATAACCATCACCGCGACGCGGGACACCGCAGGCAGTGCGACCGGCGGCAAACAAACCCTCGATCACAATGCCTTCGTTATTCAACACCGCACCATCCACCGTTGTGTCCAAACCACCGAGCGTAAAGTGCGGTAAGAAAGCGCCGGCGCCGGGCGTACAATCCAGCGCGACAAACGGACCACTTAAAGGTTTAAGCCAAGCTGATGCTTTGTAAAATGCGGAGTCCACACCCGCGGCTACCGCGTCGTTGTAGCCCGAGACAGTCTGCTGCAGGGCACCTGCAGGCAGATCGAGCTCTGAGGCCAATTCATTGAGCGTATCACCTGTACCCTTGATCGGTGCTGCCAGCCAACTAGCCGTCTCGTAGTCGGCGTAGTCTTCGACATTTAAGACGAGGTACACGGGATAGGTTTGTTTCACCATTAGACAGCCAATACGACCATGATAGGCATCCTCATTAATGAAGCGCTGTCCCTGCCCATTGACAAAAATGCCATGGGTCAGTGTTGCTGGCGGATAAAACGGTACGCTGAGGAAGCCTTCATGCATATTGATCGCGCGTGCACCCACGCTCAGCCCCATCTGAATGCCGCCGCCGGTGTCGTTTGGATTGCCAATGGGCACGGTTCCCGATCGGGCAAGCTCAGGTGCGTAGCGTTGCATCATGTCCTCGTTCATCACAAAGCCGCCAGCACACAAAATCACGCCTTTATCAGCCCGGTAATAACGCTCTTCCATATTCTCACGAACAACCAGCCCGACAATTCGCTGCTTGGGGCCAAAGCCATCAACAATTAAGCGAAGCGCTCTGGCCTCTAGGTGCACATCGATATCGCGTTGCCTGACCGCATCGGTCAATATTTGTACGAACAGTGGACCACCGTTATCGCCTTCCACTTTCAAATTGTGACCACGTGGCGCCGGTGCGAACTTGTCGACATACGGCCAGGCTTTTTCGCTCCCGGTGTACATCAAGCAATCGTCGGTCAGCGCCATCATCGCGCGCCCGGGATATTCCGACATTTTGAAAGGCACACCGAGTGACATTAACCAATCGAGATGTTCGGCTCCGCCGACTGCGTAAGCACGCGTTTTGTCCGGATCCGCCTGTGGTCCATTTGAGGCCATCAGGTAGCCATAAACATCCTCTACCGGGTCTTCATAGCCCACGGCCTTTTGCACTTTGGTACCACCACCGAGATATAACTCCGCAGACGATAACTTGGTTGAACCTCCGGACTCGGAAGCCGCCTCGAAAATCGCTACCGAGGCGCCATTATCGGCAGCTTCGATTGCAGCACAGGCACCAGCACCGCCAAAGCCCACGATCAATACATCAGCGGTATCGCTCCAGAGTTCAACATCCGCCTCAAGAATGGGTGCAAAAGACACGGTTATTATCCGCCTTGTTATCAGTATGAGAGCAATGTAGCGCCTCAATCGGTTCCGCTCTGCCTCCGTTTGGACGATACCCGCTGCTTGCACGCGCCGCACACACGAGAGAACGTTAGCGCCGCAGACTTAACAGCAAAGGACAGCGCACATGCAGTGGTATACCGGAAACACGCTCTACGACACACTACTTCTGGTCGGTTTCGCTTATGCCGCGCTGGTCATGGTCTCTAGTTTTTTTGGCACCGCCGCTTACGGCGGTCGATTTGGTGGCGGTAAGCGTGCCAAGGGCATCAAGCTTGGCTCGAAGTCTGGCTGGATCCTCATGGAACTGCCCGGACTATTAGTCTTTCCCGTCATTTTCTTTATGGGACCCAACGCCGATCAAGCTGTTCCACTATTTTTCTTAGCAATATGGCTTTTTCACTACACCAATCGCGCCTTGGTCACGCCCATGCTGATGCGTGTTCAACCCGGCTCAACCGCAAGCTTTTCCCTCGGTGTTGTTATTGCCGGCTGGATTACCCTCTTTTTGCACGGGTACTTTAACGCGGCCTACCTCACTGAGTTCGGCACCCAATACACAGACGATTGGTTTCGTGATCCACGATTCATCATTGGCCTCGGAATCTACGCCTTTGGTTTCGCACTCAACGTGCATTCAGACACAATATTGCGCAACCTGCGCTCACCCAACCCCAGTCCAGACGAGGCGCGATACAAGATTCCCTATGGTGGTGGATTCCGCTGGGTAACCTGCCCACAGTATTTTGGTGAGATCCTCTCGTTTACAGGTTTTGCCATCATGGTCTGGAATCTTGGCGCGGTGTTTGTACTCGCCATGACGGCGGGAAATCTCATCCCCAGGGCGTTGTTCACACACAAGTGGTTCCACAAGAATTTCGACGACTATCCTAAAAGTAGAAAAGCCGTCATCCCCGGTCTGCTTTGAAGGCTGCTTAAACAGGCGCTATGGCTTAAACAGGCACTATGGCTTAAACAGGGGCTATGGCTGATACCAGATCGCTGAGCTAATGGCGCGTTCTTGAATCGCTGCGGGCTTCATCGGCTTGCTACCCAGCTGCACGGCGTCAAAGGTTGACCAACGCGGCGTGGGAATTTCAAGGACACGAACATAATAAAAGGCTTCCTGCGCTGGCTCGAACTCTATGTCTCGCCACTGAGCGCGCAGCTGACTGGTTCCAATTGTATTCGCATAAGTCGCTCGCTCGGCGTCGACCGTTGAGCCCACAGGTGGCAATTTGCCGGTCAACGGATCGACAACACGCGAGCCAGACCAGGCCAAATCAACGACTTTTTCGTGGCTGACGCCCGATGCGTCAACCCAACCCTTAATCATCTGAATACGATCCAGGTGCGCGCCGTGCGGATCGCTCTGTGCGACCACGACAAATTCAGGCAGTGCTGCAGCATCGGGCGCCTGCGGCAAATTAGCACCCATGGGCACACCGTGAGCACGCGAAACAGTATCAAAGGCCGCGGCGTTTGCCGTGCCCTCAGGGAAACCCCAACCGCCAAAGAGACTGACGATAATGCGTGGCCCTGAGGTAGCGAAGGTCTCGCGTCGTTGCATCGCATCAAAGAGTGCCGCACGGCTATTTTCAGGAGCCCATACACCAGCCAGCCCCCCCGAACCCCACTGCCGAGCAGGCGTCATCTGTACCAGCCCTATGCCCGCCTCACCCGTTCTGAGACCCGCCGAGCCGTCCATCATAGGCAGCTTGCCCGTGTAGCCTGCTTCATCGCTGGGAGAGGTCGCGTTGTGACTGTCGCTTGACCCGATAACGCCAAATTTCAGTGGGTTAAATCCTTCGCTGTGCGACATCGATATGCCACTGCGCAGGGCATCACGCGCATAGGCGCCCTTCACACTGGCCAACGTCATAGCCCGGCCAGGCACCGTGCCTGCAATTTCAAAATCCGCAAACTCATCCAAGCTTGAGAGCAGCGGATGGGTTTCGGAACTACCTTTAATTTGCAGGATCTCGCTTATCGGTTCCAAGTCTGAGCGATCAACGGGTGATAATCCGGAGATACGCTGCCCACTATCATCGGTAATTCGGTAGGCTAGTCCCTCGCTCAGATTAGGGTTGTGTGGAATCGCCATGACTCGACGCCCCTTTGCCCGCTCCAACCGAAGGAAAGCCCAGAGTTCGGGTGGCGTTGGGCCGTCTAGGGAGCTAAACGGCAGCGCCGGGAGTTCCTCGCCGCCGTAGATGACATTGCGATGCAAATGCGTTCCCACATCGCCCGCATCCGCCGACCACTCCCAACCGGGAAAGGTGGTGAAAACGCCCGGCTCATTATGCTGCTCAGCAGCCGCGACAATCTCCTGCCATGCAGATTGGTTAATGGTTGCGTCAACACCTTCAAGGGTGAGCTTAAACCCGTTGTCACGAATCAAGCTCATAATCTCCCACCACGACTGCGTGATCGTCAGACGATTTTCATGGGCTAGCAGCGTAGCCAAACTTTGTCGGGTAGTAGGTACGTCCAAGTCGGCCAACCGAGCCTGCCCTAGGTACTCAGCATGATCTGTCACTGCGGCAAAATCCAAGGGCCGCGATATTGTGACCGGAAACCCTGCGCCATGCTGCAGCGTCTCGCCCTTGGCAAAGCGATATACGTCATCGGGTAAGGCTCTAACACCCATGGTAAAGGCGTCGCTGGACAGCGAAGTGTGGATGTGAAGGTCGCCCCAGTAGACCTGATTGGCCCCCGCGTATGTCGGTTGCGCGCGGTCTGATAGAGTTTTTGGCTCCGGACCGGCAAGGGACGGATCATCAATGGGCGCGAGGGAGCGATAGAACACGATACCCGCGATAACCATGGCAACGGCAAGTACGCGCCACAGCACACCACCGAACTGTTTTGTGTGGGCTCGCATAGTGATGGTTAACCCCGGACCATCAGTAGATCACGGCTGGGGATCGCTCTGGCGGCCCTCCGAGCATTTCGCGATGTGACGGTCGATATTCACCTGCATCACTAATACCGAGCTCGGCACCTAGCTCTGCAGCAACGACAGTTTTACCCGCATAGCGGTCTATTGTGTCCGCAACCGTCAGTGCGTGCAGCAAATGGCCCGTGTACTCAGGATTTTCTGCCACTCGCATAATGTCCTCATACTGCTCGGGGTGGACTTCCGCAGCCATGAGCGCCCGCTCGGTCCGCAAGGGCCCCATCCAGATGGAAACCGCATTGACGCCCGTTCCTGCTAGATCGTGCTGCATATCATGCGCAAACTTATCAATACCGGCCTTTTGCGCGCCATAGCCTGGACCGTGCATATAGCAGTTGGCACCGAAGGATGATCCAAATGCGATTAAACCTGCCCCCTTTGGAACCATCAAACGCGCCGCATACCAGCTCGCCACATAGGCAGAACGAAGGCCGACATCTATAATTCCCACCGCATCAAGGGGCTTTTCCCAAAACGGTTTCGGGGTAATGAGCTCGGGATGAATCATCGTCGCGTTATTCACCAGCATATCGAGGCGTCCGGACTCGTCTGCAATCTGCTCGAAGACCTCACGAACGCGCTCATCATCAGCATGGTCGCAACGCAGTGCTATGCCCTCGCCACCTGCGGCCGTCACTTCTGCGGCGGTGCTATGAATGGTGCCGGGTAGTGCAGCGCCATCCCACCCCTTGGCCTCGCCCACCACCTCTGCGCGTCCTGTCACATAGACTCGTAGGCCGTAGCTGCCGAGCGCTCGTGCGATTCCTGCGCCAGCACCGCGACTAGCACCTGTGACGAGCGCCACGGGCTGCTTAGATGTCGTCATCGCTGACCTCCTGTCCCAAGGTCGAGAGTTTCACCATGCTCTCTGCCCTACTCACCAGACTATCGGTCATACCTTCGAAGCCATTCTGAAGGGCTTTGCCGAGCATCATGCCTACCAAGGGCGATATCCAGCCGTTGAGCTCAAATATTGATCTATAGCGTGTTGTTGTATCGTTCACAGCGCACACCTCATGCTGTCGGTAGCTGTAAAGGAGCCATCCAACGGGCTTCATGCGGTATTCAAATAGCTCACCCGGCACGACCTCGCTAACAAATTCAACTTGGTCCCTTACCTGTTCTCCAAGCCTGACTGTCATCGCAATCGGAGCACCAACGGTCAAATCGCAAGAACAGGCCGTGACGAAGGGATTCCACTGCGAGTAACTGGAGAAATCTGTGATGACCTGCCATACCGTATCGGCTGGGGCCCCTATCTCTCGGACGAATTCGATCTTCATACTCCTGGTACCCTCGATTTTTATTATGGTGGGCCTTAGCCTACCCCGTTGATGCAAATACCTGATTGTCTACCAACGCATTCGGTGGCTGATGGATGCACCATGTACCCGCAGGGTGGTAAATATAAGCAACACAGCTATTACAGTTATCGCAGAGCGACGTGCCGCCTTGATCGCGCCACCGATTCACTAGATCTGGCTCGCGCAACAGTGGCCTCGCCAGCTGGACAGCGTCAAAACCCGCCTCCATACACTGCGCCACATTATCCGATGACCTGACACCGCCAAGGTAGGCAAGCGGTAGATCGACAGCATCGCGTATCTTGGTTGAATACTCCCAAAAATACAGTTCCTTAAAGTCTATTTTAGGCACAGATGCCTGCGTCGAGGCGATCGCCATACCGCTGAGCGACCATTTTCCTATGACCCGCAGCATCGCGTCTAAATTGAGATTACTTCCGAAGGTAAACCAGCCCGATTCGACGTTCCGCCCGCCTGATAACACCAGCATATCGGCACCTGCAGCTTCTAGAATCTGAGCCGTCACAAGGCCGTCTTCAAGTTGTGCCCCACGGCTCCTGCCGTCAGCGACATTTATCTTGGCGATCACGGCCATACGATCACCAACGGCTTGTTTCACCGCCGTGAGGACACGCGCTGGGAAACGCGCACGATTTTCAGCACTGCCACCGTATTCATCTTGTCGATTATTATCGAGCGGCGATAGAAACTGGTTGAGGAGATAACCATGGCCCATGTGGATTTCTACTGCGTCAAATCCGGCTTCGTAGCAGCGTTCGGCGGCGCTCACAAAGAGATCAACCATACGGTCCATATCCCGCTCATTCATGGCACGACGCAATAGGTTACCTCGCAACAGCCCGGCGGGATTGAAGCCAGATACAGAGCTCTGAAGACGTCTTGGAATGAACACACCAGTGACAAAACTACCACCATGCGTAATCTGTGCCGCGATCTTACCGCCTTCGGCATGAACCGCATCTGTGACCACACGGAGGTCGGCCATAGCCTCATCGTGAACCCAGACTTGATCGGGCAGTGTTCGGCCGTCTTTCTCTACGGCGACGTAGGCCATGGTCGTCATACCAACGCCACCCTTGATCAGAGCCTCATGATGTAACCGCATGGCTCGCGTAGGACGTCCTGCCTTCGACATATTCTCGTTAGCACCCGCCTTAATAAACCGGTTCGGCAGGGTAATCGGACCCAAGGTTAGTGGCTCGTATGCTTTATCCAGCATTGACTCTTCCAGTGACCAACAGTGTTGACAAGCAGTATACCTTCCCCGGCAAACAGACCATCGTCCCTTTGGAGGGTTACCTGCGATCGCGGACAGTTCGTGAAAGAGCTCAATCTGGCCTAGTAAAGGTACGTTAGCGAAGGCAGTTACGCTCGAAAAGCAACACAGACGGCAATCAAGCCATCGAAGTTCCGGCCTCGTGGTGGAGCGCTAGAATCCCTCAGCATCGTGTGAGGCCTTCCAAACAAGTCCCGGGAAAAAGCGACGCATCATCACACCCAGCTTTGTCTGCTTTCCCGGGTAGGCAAAGGGTTTTCCCGCCTCCAAGCAGCGCTCAACCTCGGCAATCACCTCGTCGGGCGTCAATGTTTCCCCTTTAGAGGGTAGTTTTGGGACCACTGTTGCTTCTGCCTGTCGCCAAAGCGGTGTCGCGACAGCGGGCGGACAAACGCAGCAAAAGCGCACCCCACTATCGCGATTCTCGTGGTAGAGAATTTCACTGTAGTGCTGAACGGCCGCCTTGCTCGATGCGTAGGCTCCCATTAGCAAGCCTGGGATAATCCCCGTCATAGACGAAAAACTGATGAAATCTCCATAACCTCGCTGAAGCATCGTCGGCAATGTCGCTGTCGTTACATTGACCAAGCCACCGTAGTTGACCGACATCACGGCATTGGTAACCGATGGATCTTCATCCGCCAAACGGCCGAACGGCATGATAGCGGCGGCATTGATAACGCGATCAATCGCACCCAATTGCGTCTCGATGTCACTGATTGCCGCTTTCACGGCAACAGCATCGGTGATATCGACAGTAAACGGGTAGATCGCATCGTATCCGGCTGCCGTCGTCGCCATACCCTCGGCATTGACGTCGAGCAACGCAACGGATGCGCCATTAGTGGCCAACTGCCGCGCCCATGCCTGTCCCATACCACTGCCGCCACCGGTTACAACAGCCAGTTGCCCTGTGAATGCCATATAACCCCCTAACGCTCTACCCGACGAACCGTGACGCCTGTTCGATGAACTTTCTGGTTTTTATAACTGTATTGCCCATCAGCGCTCGGGTGTAAACGTGATAGGCATTCGCTTAATTGTGCTGATAAAAAATGATCGCATATAGGTAATATCACCCGCTAGCTGCGGGTTTCGAAGACGCGGTAACAGCTCCTCAAACATGATGCGCATCTCTAAACGCGCCAGGTTGATCCCTAAACAAAAGTGTTGGCCAATGCCAAAGGAGCGAAGGTCGCGGTTTAACGAGGGCATGCGCTTCATTCGGTGAATGTCAAAGCTGAGGGCGTCATCACCAAACACCTCTTCGTCATGATTAACTGAGTGATAGTGCATGACCACCTTGTCACCCTTTTTGATGTGATATCCCTGCCAATCGATGTCCTGCGTAGCTGTTCTGCGCATGGCAATAAACGCCGTGTTGTAGCGCAACATCTCTTCAGTGGCTGCAGGAATATCTTCCGGATGATCCACAAGATGTTGCAGCTGATCAGGGTGCTCCATCAGCAAGCGAAGCCCGTGGGCGATGGCAGTGCGAGTGCTTTCATTGCCACCAACCATGAGTAAGATAAACACCCATGAGAACATCTCATCCGTTACCGGCTCTCCATCAATTGTCCCTTCGAGAAGCGCCTGTATCACGGGCCCAGTAAAACCCTGTCGCTGTTTGTGTGCCAACTCAGCGGCATAAATCATGACCTCCAATGAAGCGGTCTGGGCCTCAGGCATGCCCCCCGCTATATCCGGATCATCAGCAAAGGCCATGGTGTTCGTCCACTTAAAAAACTGAGCGCGGTCTTCTAGTGGCACTCCGAGTAGTTCTAAAATAGCCATCAGCGGTAGCTCTGCTGCCACTTCCTCGACAAATTCGCACTCGCCCCGAGAAGCGACCCTATCGATAATGTGTTTGGCCTGCGCTCGTAACCAGGGCTCCATAGCAGCGACTGCTTTTGGCGTGAATGCATCCTTAACGATGCGCCGATGCGTCACATGCTTCGGCGGATCCATCGCAATAAAACTGTTGTCATTCATGATCTTGGTGACTTCCCGCGTCGTCTCGTCGGCGGGCTCCATGGGAAACGGCCCTTCCAACTGCGACGAAAACAACGCAGGGTTTTGTGAGACGAAATCAAGGGCATCGCGCTTAAGTGCAGCCCAATAAGGCACACCGGTGGCCGGGTCCTCGTAACGCACGAAGCTCCCCTCTTTGCGCGCCTCTGCCAATGCCGCATAGGGCATACCACTGCTGTAGGCATCGAGATCCAACGGATGCGTAAACGGACAAACTGACATGGTTCTCTCCCATACTTCTCACCAAACTTCATAGGGCGGCTGATGTTTCACGTTACACCACGTTAGCGGGCACCGCCGTCATCTGAAATAATACGGCCAAACAGCTGCAGTCAGACTTACCCCGACTGAGATTCTGCAGGACCTCTCATTAGCAGGTTGCTCCGGTAACGCACAAAGAGATCACCATAGCGTGCAGCGCTGAGCGCTACTGCCGTTTGCATAAGCCGCCACCCGCCCACCGATAGGGCTCGCAGTTGTAAATGAGCCGTCCATTCTCACCGTATTGCCAGTCCAACATGCGAATAACATCCTCCGGCGGCATACCCCCCGATGGCTCAGACTGAAGCACCGTCTCTTGCTGCGGATAATCCGTCCAATCAAGCGGTGCCTTCCATCCTGGCGGCGGCATCAACTGTGACCGCGTACCTGCCACAGGATAAAGATTACGCCAATGACGAATCTCGTCGGCTAGATCAGCCACAATATCCGGGTGCTGCTGTGCGAGGTTGTTATGCTCATGGGGGTCCTCAGCGATATTGAACAAAAACTGCGTCACATCGACGGAGCTAAACCCAGTCTCAATGCGTTGTATGAGTTTCCACTCATCGTTGAACGCCGTGACATTTACGTGATTTTTAAACGGTGTTTCTGAGATAAAAAAGAGCAACTTTTCTCGCGGCATCGTTTGCCCGTCGATCAGCGCAGGCAACATATTGCGACCATCGAGCCTAAACTGTGTATCGGCGTCGATGCCGGCAGCCGATGCGAGCGTGGGTAGTACGTCCATTACCGACATGATTGAGTCAACCCGACTCCCCATGGGAATTTTTTCCGGCCATCGCATCGCTGCAACAACCCGGATACCACCCTCAAAAGTGTCACCCTTCCCGCCCCGCAGTGGCGCGTTATCAGCACCACCGATAGCGTAGACCGCACCGCCGTTATCCGAGAAAAACAAGACAATCGTGTTGTCTGCCAATCCCTCGCGATCCAAGGTATCAAGCACGCGGCCAATCGCCTGGTCCATTGCATCAACCACGGCGGCGTACATGGGTCTGGCGCTCGTGCGCCCCGTCACCTTGGCCATAAAGCGTGTACTGTCTGCCATTTTACTGCGCGACTTACCACGATCATCCGCCATGTCGGCATACTTGGTTTGCAGCTCTTCCGGCGCATCGAGGGGGGTGTGTGGCGCAATAAAGGGCATATAAATAAAAAATGGCTTTTCTGTATCGCGTTCGCGAATGTAACGACTAACCTCGTCGGCAAGTAAGTAGCTCTCATAGCCCTGATCGTCTATCGAAACCCCGTTGCGCTGAAAATCTTTACCGCCAAGGCTCGCAAACGGCGGGTAAAATCCGACCTCGGTGTGAAGATGCCCGTAAAAGTGCTCAAAACCGCGGGAGTTAGGATGGTATGACTGCTGGGCGTGGCCTAAATGCCATTTGCCCACCATAGCCGTCTGATATCCCGCGCTGAGAAACAGCTCCGGCAGGAAGGTTTCATCTGGATGAATACCGTTGTTTTGCCAGGGCATAATTGTGGAGTAAGCGACACCCAAGCGTATTGGATCTCGACCAGTCATCAGCGCGGCTCGCGTGGGAGAGCATATCGGGGTGGTGTAAAAACGATTCAGCTGGGCGCCCTCGGCAGCGATCCGATCCAGCGAGGGCGTGTCTATTATTTGATTGCCGTGGAATCCAACATCAGCCCATCCCAGGTCATCGGCAACAATGACAACCACGTTTGGTCGATCACTCGCCTGCGCCGATAAGGCTAACGAAGACAAAACCCCTAGAACAAAAACACCCCACATACGGACCATAAAGCACGTTCCTTACCGATTATTAGGCTATGGCACACTGCGCACAGAGTAACGCGAGCATTGCAAGGCTGAAAACCATGAAATCGAAGATACTGTTAGTCACTTTGGGCGTGATCGCGATTGCAACGGTCGCCATCAATCTTGACTTTCTGACGTCGACGGCGCGCCAAAGCGTAGCGAGTGTCGCCAGCAAAGCTGCCATCAAGAATCTATCGGGTGTGATGGCGGACAACAATGCCAGGGGGTTTGCAGCAGCTGAGCTAATAACGCTGCCCATTAATGTCACTGAGGTAGCGCGAGGGATTTACAAAGCGTCTGGCGTAGGCAACACCTACGTTGTTACGACATCGGCGGGGTATGTGGTATTCGATACTGGACTGGTTATTCAGGCCGCCGAGCAAAAGCAAAAGCTGCAAGCCGTGATCGGCAACAGCGAGCCTGCTAAAATAATCCTCAGCCATAGCCACGCAGACCACGTCGGCGGAGCGCGTTTTTGGTCAGAGGGCAACGCGCAACTTATCGCTCACGAGGAATTTGAAGAAGAACAGCGCTATCTCACGGAGCTAAACCCCTACCTTCATGGCCGCAATCGGACACTTTTCCCCTGGCTTCCTGAGACACCGCGCACCCTGCCGGGTATGGATTTTCGGGGTCTCGAGCCAGATATTCTCGTTGATAATGATGTCCCCTTCCGCTTCACCTTGGGCGATCGTCGATTCGAGGTGCATGCCACACCCGGTGCGGAGGGGGCGGACAATATCGTCTTGTGGTTGCCCGACGACAAGGTCCTGTTATCCGGCGATTTCTTTGGCCCGCAGTTCCCGCAGTTTCCCAACATCTTCACCATGCGTGGTGAAAAAGTCCGCAAGCCTGTTGAGTACAGCCAATCAATTGGTCGCTTGCTCAAGTTTGACATTGAAACGCTAATACCGGGTCATCTCGAGCCCATCCAGGGTGCCGACACGATTCGCGCAGGAATGACCCGGATCCGAGATGCGGTCGACTTTGTGCACGACCAGACAGTTGCTGGCATGAACGCCGGTAGGCCGCTCGAAACACTGATGCGTGACATAGTGCTTCCAGAGCGCTTAGCCCTCTCCCAAACACACGGCAAAGTCAGCTGGGCGGTGAAATCCATATGGGAGTACTACGCGACGTGGTTTCACTTCGACCGGACCAGCGAACTCTACGCCACCTCGCAATCGACGATTCTTCGCGATTTAGCCGGCGTGCTTGATCAGCAGGCTGCGTTGTCGCTAGTCCAGAGCAAAATCGACGACAATCGGCCCGAACAAGCGTTGCTGCTGGTGGAGTTACTCGAGGGCATCGATGACGCTACTGCGTTGAATCGACTCCGGCTGCATGTCCTGCAGCAGCTCAAAGATGTCGCGCTGCAAACCGGTAACGATTACGAACTCTATTGGCTCGACAGCGAAATCGAGAAAGCACATGAAACTGCACGGTTGATCAAATGAGTCTCTGTCATTTCTGTTTTACCGGTTAAGGCCAGCCAGATGACATCATCAAACAACACAGTTGGACTATGACAGCGCCCTTACACAAGTTGCTCTCGTACATCTCGTCCCCTATGTTTGTCGTATTAGCCCAAGTAGAACTGCTTAAATGAGGACGATATGACTGATCGATTAACTGTTGTTTCCACTGATTGCCACGCTGGACTGCCGATATCGCAATACAAGCCCTACGTCGACTCGAAATACCATGACTTCATCGATATGGCTGTCGATATCCAAATCGACATGATGGACAAGGCTGAGTCGCAGTTCCTCATCAAAGAAATCAATGACGAGTGGCGCGCACCCATAAAGCAGGAATTGACGGGCGCGTGGGATTACAAAGAGCGCCATAAAATGCTGGCCAAAGACGGCATTGCCGCGGAAATCATTTTTCCGGATGGCATTACAGAGCAAAACACACCGCCGTTTGGTGCTGGACTGGGTCTGTCTCCTAAAGATGCGGTCCCCGAGCTTCAATGGGCCGGTGCCATGGCGCACAACCGTTGGTTGTCCGAGCTGGTCGCTAACGATCCTAAGCGGCATTACGGTGTAGCATCGATACCACTTTTATTCGATGTGGCCCAGGCGGTAGAGGCTGTTCGATGGTGCGCAGATAATGGCCTAAGCGGTGTCATGCTGCCAACTATGTGGGGAGAGCATGCCGCTTACCACGATGTGAAATACGATCCCTTCTGGGAAGCCTGCCAAGACTTGGGCATCGTCATTCATTTTCATTCCGGACCGGCGCCGCACAACGAATACTTTGGACCAGCGTTCCCGAACGAGGATCGCAGTGCTGAGTTGCCGGGCGCGATGGGAGCCTACGTTTCCGAGGTCATGTTTTGGTTGTACCGCCCGCTTACGTTTATGTTGTGGGGCGGTGTTTTTGAGCGATTCCCTCGCCTAAAAGCCATGGTTGTCGAGGGCGGAACTATGTTCATGGTGCCGTCTTGGCTGATGCTACTTGACCATAACTACACGGACATTCAATTCTCCGCGAAGCTGGGCGACTTCCGCTCACACTTGTCGATGGCGCCCAGCGAATACTTCGCCCGAAACTGCGGCATTGGCGCGTCCTGTGTGCCGCGGCGCGACCTCGACTTAAAAGATCAAATAGGTCTCAAGCAAATCATGTGGGGCAGCGACTTCCCGCATCCTGAGGGCACATGGCCAAATACCGAACAATACTATTTGGATACGTTCAAGGGATTTGATGCTGACGCGGGTCGACAGATTCTCGGAGAAAATGCGATTCAATTTTACGGTATGGATTCCGATTATCTGAACGGTCTAGCATCTGACATCGGGCCATCGGCGTCCATTTTTAACGGCTGACATTGATACTGGGCGGTTGGCACCGACAGGAGCACCAAGGCAAACTGTCAGTGATATTCCGCCATACCAATAACGAAGGAGAGCACGCTCATGGAACTCATCGCAGTCTGCGATTCGAAACTTAATACGGCGCCCGACTTCCCCATTGGCTGGTGGTCTGTTGCACGAAGCCACGAGATAAAACCAGGGGACGTGACATCCGTCACAGCGCTTGATCGGGACTTGGTCGTTTACCGAACCGAATCGGGTGAAGCTCGTGTGCACGATGCTTACTGCCCGCACCTCGGGGCCCATCTCGGCGTCAATGGCAAAGTCGTGGGTGAATCAATCCAATGCCCGTTTCACGGCTGGCAGTTCGGTGGAGACGGGAAGTGTAATCATATTCCTTACTGCGAAACGATTCCCTCGCGTGCCAAGGTTCAGAACTGGCCGACCTCCGAAGTCAATGGTGAGATTTACATGTGGTTTCACCCAACAGGTGCCGAGCCAGACCGAGCGGTTCCTGTGATCGAACAGATTGGTGACGAAAACTGGACCGAGCCACGGCAAGTAGAGTTCAACATACCGGTTCATATTCAGGATATCGCTGAAAATTCCTGTGATCCCGAACACTTCCAGTACGTGCACAAGCAAAATCAAACGCCGCCCTCATCGGTTGATGTGGAAGACGGAGCTGTTCATCTCCGATCGGAGATTGAGGCGCAGGGAATGAAGGGCGAGTTACATGCCACCATGTTCCAGCCCGGTCTTGCCCGAGTTATGACGAGCTATGGACCGGGAGCGGAGATGCTGGTGTACAACTCAGCACAGCCGATCTCTAAAAATGAAACACTCCTGCGCTGGACATTACTCGTCCGTAACGAGATCGCGGAATTCGTTGGTGATCAGGTTATGGACGGCATCATCGAAGGCTTGTCTGACGACTACCCGATCTGGGAAAACAAGGTGCACCGTAGACAACCCGTTTTCTGTAAGGGCGATGAAACGCTCGTCTTGTTCCGAAAGTGGGTCCGACAGTTCTACCTACCTGACAGTCCGCGAGGCCAACAATGAGCGATTATTACCAAGGTAAGACAGCCATTATCACCGGCGGTGCCAGTGGTGTGGGTCGCTCCATCGCCTTTGGGCTTGGACGAGCAGGCGCCAACGTGGTCATTGGGGACGTCGATACCAACGCCATGGCGGCCGTAACAGCTGATCTGGCGGCAGAGCAAATATCTCATCGGATCGAACACTGTGATGTGACGTCTGCCGAAAGTCTGCAGGCACTGCTCGACGCGGCATTAGAGACCTTCAATGAAGTGGATATAGTCTTTGCCAATGCCGGTATCGGCGCGGGTGAAGCCGGACCTATCTGGGGTTTCTCCGAGAAGGATTGGCAATGGTGCTTCAACGTCAATCTATGGGGTGCGGTGAATAGCATTAATGTATTCATGCCCTACCTCGTCACTCGGCCTGATCGCACGCATATCGTCATTACCGGATCCGGCAATGGGGCCTATATGGTCCTTCCAGATGTGCCTATTTACACGGCGACCAAAGCCGCGGTTCACAGCATCACCGAAAACTTACATTACCAAGTGCAGATGGGTGGATTACCCGTCGTTGTCAGTGCTCTGTTCCCCGGCCCACATGTCGTTGAGACCGGTCTCTTTAATTCTGGGCGTGTGCGCCCCGAAGAATTTGACAAAGGTGTTTCCGGTAACGAGACAGGAATCAATTCCGTTGAGGACATGAAACGCATGGCCGAGGAATACGGTTTCGACCTCAAAACAACGCACCCAGATGAAGTGGCCGAGATGGCGCTAGCCGGCCTGCCCAATGGGGACTTCTGGCTGCTAGCTCACACCGATGAGAGCAAGGCTAAGATTCAACGTAGAGCAGATATGATCATCAACAAAACCACACCGATTCCCGAATCGGTCGGTTAATCACACAACACGTTCAAGGGCACAAGGAATAATAAAATGAGTGAACCACAAGCCCCAATGGGAAATACCGGCGACATCATCAACTGGCCGATGTTGAAGATTCACTACCGCACTGATCCCGAGGCAATCGCGGCCTTACTGCCACCCGGCATCACGGTTGGCAAGGAACCCAATGTCAACCTGACGGTCTACAACTTCCCCGTTCCCGATGTGCCTGAATACGGCGTCGTGACGACGGTCAACGCTGATTTTGACGGTATAGAAGGTGAATACACGCTCGGGTACGGCATTGATCAGGAGTCAGCCATATTCATCTCTCAGGAGACAAACGGTCAACCAAAGTACCCCTGCGACATTGACTACCATCGCATCGGCCCAATGGTGCGCGCGAAATGCACACACCAAGGTTATACCTTCCTCGAATTCGAAGGCATGAGTGACGGGCCCTCTGACCCCGGTGATGAATTCGTGCAGAACGAGTGGTGGATCAAAGTGTCACGTGCCGTCAGTATTGGTGGTCCTGCCACTGGCTATGACTTTCCACCACACGTTGTGCACGTAGCGAGTAAATACGGCACCGCATGGAAGGAAAACGTTCAGGGGCAGGTGGTACTTCGAGACAGCCCTTGGGATCCTCTCGCAAGCAAACTCCCCCTTCGGGAGCAGCTGTCGGCTTATTTGTGGTGGCCTATTTTTCTCGATCGCTCGGTCACACTATCGAAGCCACTAGACCCTGACGCTTTCCTGCCGCACGCCGACACAATCTCCGGATCTCGTTGGCCCGGTGTAAACGGCGCACCTCCCCGGTAAGTCTGTGAACGATCAGTTCGATCTCGCCTCGAGGGTGCAAGCCCTCGAGGACATTGAATCTATCAAACGCCTCAAAGCGCGGTGGTGGTTTGCTTGTGATACCCGCGATATTCAGGGTATGCGCGCCTGCTACGACGAGAACAATTTTCTGATTGATTTCGGTTTTATTGGTGAGTTCACAGATATGGACGCGTTCATATCGGTTTTTAAATCCTTGGCCTGCCACCCTACTCACGTTGACATGCACCATGGCACGGCCCCTGAGATTGAAATGACGGGACCCGACACGGCCAAAGGTCGTTGGCGCATGCGATTTCAGTTGTTGGAGACCGAGCAGCAGCAAGTTCAACTCATGAGCGGCTACTATGAGGATGAATATGCGCGGGTCGATGGCGAGTGGAAGATGCGCGTCTCGCGATACACGCTCATGTCAAATCTCTTTCTCAATTCTGATAACGGTGTCGTCGCAATCGAGCAGATTGGCAGTGCGCCCGGCCTTGTCACCGAAGCGTCGTAAGCTGCAGCATGAGCGTTAGCAAGGCTAAATGGGAAACGTTCTGTGACACCCTAAAGGCAGCTGGCTCACTGCTGACGGAGCCCGGCGTACCGCAGGACGAGCAGACTCAGGCCGAGGGATTGCGCTATTTATCGAGAATTGCGCGTGCAGCCCTCGAGTGGTACGTAGAATTTAACGACCCCGAGTTTCCAGAGCTCTACAAGCCCTCTCACGAAACCATTAAGATCGGCGCCGACAATCCCGATAACATCTATGAAAAAGCAGTCATCGACGGACGCTTTGACTACATACTCACGGGTCATCGGGGGACCGTGGACTACATCAGCATGGCTACCAGCAAAGGCAGTTATGCGGAGAACTTCAAACAAATTGAAACTGGATTTCTCGATAGCAACGCCCTGATAACGGCCGACGATGGCTCCTTCCAAATCGTCCTAAGCCGGCATGAGCACGAGGGCAACTGGCTACCGATCGATGAAGACAGCGAGTCACTGCTGATCCGACAAACCTTTTTAGATCGGACCGCGGAGAGCCCAGCGGTCTTTGATGTCCGGCGGCGCGACAGTGGTGCAACACCCGCACCCCTAAACTTAGCTAGGGCGACGGCTAACTTTGACAAGGCCATCGCGTTTTATCAGAACACCCTGGGGTTGTTTGCTCGCTGGAGCCAACAGATCATCGAGAATCCAAATACCCTGCCCTTATGGGACCAGTCTTTCTGCCAGTCAGTCGGTGGGGACCCCAATATTATTTACTACCACGGACACTTCCGACTCGAGGCGGATCAAGCTTTCCGGATTCGCCTCGATCGCATCCCCGAGTGTCAGACCTGGAACCTTCAGGTCGATAATTACTGGATGGAGTCGCTCGACTATCGTTACCACCGGATATCCATCAATAAACACACAGCAGAGGTGGATGCCGACGGCTCCGTTACGCTCATCGTGACACCGGCTGCTAGCGATGCCGTGAATACCTTATCCACGGCAGGTCATACCGAAGGTACCTTATGTTTTCGCTGGGTGGGGACAGATGATCCTGTGCATCCACATGTGGAGATCGTACCGGTTATGACTCGAGATTGATTAATGACCCGGATGGTTCGTGTCAAACGCCACGGGTTATGCGCCAATCCAACCGACCACGGAGTGGCCAACCCAATAGTAAAAAAACGAATGAGGCGATCGACTAATGCTGGATATACGGACTCTTAAGCGGGAAGCCCTTGTTCAGGCCGAGCGACGCGTATTTATCGATGATGAATTTGAGCCACTACTGGATCGCTTACTCAAGGCCCTTAACACGGAGGCCTCGCTCAACGAGGTAGGTGTTGGCTTTCATGGCGCAAGACTCCGCGATCTGCTGACCAATCGACTCCGTATGGAGGCCTGGGTCGAGAAGCATCCCGAGATTCTTGAGGAGACCATTGAACGCCCAATTGTCGTCGTGGGCCTGCCTAGAACAGGCACCACCATGCTGCATCGCACCATCGCGACAGATACATCACTGCTAGCACCCATTTGGTACGAAGTCCGCCAACCCGTGCCGCTTGCCGACGATTTCGAGCGTGAGGATGAGCGCATCGGCATTTCAGAGGCTGAGGTGACAGCGATGTTAGAAGCCGCACCTGAGCTCGCGGCCATTCACCCAATGGATGCCCGAGCACCCGACGAAGAGATCATGCTGCTCGAGCACTCGTTTATGAGCACCGTGCCCGAATGCTACGCCCACATTCCGGAGTTTGGCGACTGGCTTTATGAACAAGACCAGTCTGCAGGTTATGACTACCTTTACCGGTGCCTTCAGTTTTTGCAGTGGCAAAAGCGCAGGAAAGGACAGACGGGGACGCGCTGGTTACTGAAAACGCCACACCACCTGCATTACCCCGAGTATTTATTTAAACGCTTCCCAGACGCTGCGGTGGTGCAGACACATCGGCACCCCATCGATGTTATTCCCTCTTACGGCAGCATGATGGCAGCGCTAGCGCAGCCCTTTAGCGATGACTTGAATGCACCTGCGCTGGCACAGAATTGGGCAGCCAAATGGGCCAAGGGACTGGCCAAAACAATGGACTATCGGGCCACACACCCTGAGGCGCGCTATCTTGACCTCTACTTCATGGACACAGTGGCTAACCCCGAGACGGAAATTCGGAAAATCTACAACTTCGCGGGCTTGGAGCTCACGTCTGAGGCGTTGGCGGAAATGGCACACTGGCGAGCCTTTAACGAACGAGAAAGTCGTCCCGAACATCATTATCAGCTGTCTGACTTTGGATTCGACGCGGAGAGCTTGCACCAACAATTTGCTCGTTACACACAGGCTTACTTTTGAGCCGCCCCGACGCAACTTCGCGAGCCATAAGCCGCTATGACGTCCCTTCTACGTGCGCTTTCAAAGCATATGCGGTGTCATCAAAAGCTCGCTTCACCCAGGGCCCTGCGAAACGCATGACATGTATCCCGTGTGGCCCCAAAAAAGCATCGGTTGAGTAATACTCACAGCTGTCAGGGCCAGTAGACACAACGAATTGATCTCTTCTCGCTGGATATGGCCATTCATCCACCCAAGGCGCCGACCATGAAACCAAACGGGGTTCATTGATTTCAGTGATGATCTCGACGTTATCGAAGTACTGCCCTTCCTCCGTGTAGCTCTTGAGTTTCATTGTCAATGGTTCACCGACTGCGAGAACGCCCGAGGCCTCAACACAAAAGGGATTCCAGTCACGGTAGCGGTCAAAATCGACCAGCACATCCCACACGATCTGAGCAGGTGCGTCGATCTGTACGGTTATCGAACGGACGATCGCGTTTGGGTCTAAAGCCAGTTTTTCATCTTCGGTCATGTCTCTTTCCTTTGAAGCTCAATACTCATCACTAAGATGAATTAGGGTGCCATGTACTCGCCACCGTTCACGTCTACCGATGTCCCTGTAATCACCGCAGAGTAATCGGACAGAAACGCCAGAACAGCTTTGGCACAGTCGGCCTCAGGCGGAATAACGCCTAAGGGAATGCGATCGGTAATGCCCCGTACGACCGTGTCCCGATCGGCTCCCGCAGCGACTTGAGAGTCAATAAACGCGTAAACCGGCGCACCGCCAATCCAACCCATGCGCAACGCATTTACCCGGATTGAAAACTTGCCAAAATCATTCGCCATGTGTCGCGTAAGTGCATTGAGCGCCCCCTTGCCAGCCGCGTACATCGTCTCACCTGAAAATGGCTTAACTGTCGACATGGTAGAGACGTTGACGATCGAGCCGCCACCTGCGGCCTGCATATGTGGCGCGCATGCCTGTGCCATCCGAAGCGCTCCCTGGCAAATCACATTAATGACGTCACCCATTTTATCGGGGTCTGACACATCAGCCGGCGCCCAATCACCATGGGCATAGGCGCTGTTGACTAAGCCGTCAATTTTTCCAAAGGCCGCAACGCCCGCGGAGACCAGTGCCTGGCATTGCTCCGTCGAGGTGACATCCGTACTGTGGGCCACAACGCGCCCACCCGCGTCACGAATCTCCGCCGCAACCTTATCGATAAAATCCTGACTACGGGCACCCAATACGACTGCGGCACCCTCTTGCGCTGCCATCTTGGCGAGCGACTGTCCAAGCCCCGGACCAACGCCGCTGATAACCACAACCTTATCCTTCAGTAGCATGCTTTTAACCTCACTCCCCATGATCTTCAAAGCTACTTTTTGCTCTCCTAACAGCATTGTCAATACTCGGTGATGGAGAGCGTCGGTCTTGCATGGTCCGTTTGCGCAGACATCCGCGCTTGCAGTACTACCGCTAGCCTTGGCACTCTAGATAGGCAGTGTGGGCAGGCAGTGTCAGCACTTACGTTCATGGTATGCCGTCGGCCCGTGAGGTCCAGACACGGTATTTGCCTTTGCCCATAGTACAATTGGCCCGGGCTTGTTTGCCGCGCTTGAATGGTTCGATAACCGACGTTTTGGAGGTATTTAGTGTCCCAGTCAGAGAGACGAGTTGCAGTCATCACCGGCGCCGCGGGCGGCGTTGGTCAATCAACGGTAAGGAAGTTCGCTGAGTGCGGTTATACGGTAATAGGCACCGATATACGTCTTCCTGAGGGGCTCTTCGAGCACGACCATGTCAGCTATCAAACCTGTGATGTGACGAGTGAAGCCGATTGGATGAGTCTTGCCGAGTCAACGATAGGTCAGCATGGCAAACTTGATGTACTGGTCAACAATGCGGCCATTTTAATGACCTACACCATCGAAACTTCCTCTGTGGAAGACTTCAAACACATGATGGAGGTCAACAGCACGTCGGTATTTCTCGGAATGAAGTACATGCTAGACGCGCTGAAAAAGAGCGATGCGGCCTCCATTATCAATCTATCCTCGTCCTCAGCCGTGGCCGGATACCCTCATTTTATCGCCTATGGTGCGGCCAAAGCGGCGGTGAGAAGTCTCACCATGAGCGTCGCAGTTCACTGCCAGACAAATCAGCTACCCATCCGCTGTAACAGCATTCACCCGGACGGTATTTTGACCGACATGGTCACGCACATGAAGGGCGAGTTTCCCGAAATGACACCCGATCAGGCGATGAAGGCGTATAGCTTCGCCTGCGAGCCCGAAGCGGTCACTGACGTGATTTACTTTTTAGCCAGTCATGAGTCCCGCCACATTAACGGGGCCGAAATCCGCGTTGATAACAGCTCAACCATTCAAATGCCCTATTTATAAACGTTGCTACTTATAAACGCTGCTACAAAAACCGCTGGAAACGCTGCTATAAAAACCGCTAGGCAGACGGCTAGAAAGACTAGCCTCGTAAGTTTACTAAGGTTCGGTTTTTAAGAGCACCGCCTTGATCTACGAGTCGTAACCTCGGTGATCGCGCGGAGGAAGGCGGCTGACTGTCGAAGCTACCTCGCTTCCGTCAAGCGTTACAAATTTGGAAAAAGTCGGTAAGACGCAGCAGAACCCCCGAAATCTTGACGTTCCGAGGTAGTCCGTTTGTTCTAAAACCACGGATAGACAGGCATTCCCTCCTCCGGCAGCTTCAGACACACTATATGAACAAAATGCCGACAGACTGAGAACTGCCAGCAGTAAGTTGCAGTGCAAGATCACCCGTTAAATCAGCCGCTAAGGGGTTGACTGATGCAAGTGGTCTGGCAAGGTAAGAAAAGACGGAAATACTCTATCCGCCAATAACTCTAACAATGAGGTTAATACAATGAAGCCATCTAGCCCTAAGTCGCTCCTAGCGACGGCCGTCCTGGCAGTTCTGACCGCTGAAACGGCGTTCGCGCAACTCGAGGAAGTCATAGTAACGGCAGAGCGCCGCGAAGCCAGCATTCAAGATACTCCGATTTCGATTGAAGCCCTCACCGAGAGAGACATCCAGGAACGCGGAATCAATAATAATCTCGACCTTCTTAATTCAGTCGTTGGGGTTCAGGGCTATGGATCGCCAGCGGGCGGCTCTTCGACAGCATTTGTGATACGTGGTATCGGAGATGGCCAACCTCAGATTGATGTTGACCCAGCAGCTGGTCGGTACGTGGATGGCGTCTATATTGGTAAGAATCAGGGCAGCTCGCCCGACATTGTAGACCTTGCTCGAATCGAGATATTGAAAGGTCCACAGGGCACGCTGTCGGGCCGCAACTCAACCTCAGGTGCGATTAACTACATCAGCAAAGCGCCATCTGACGAAATGGGACTTACCGTTCGTGGCACGATAGGTAACTACAGTGCCCAAGAGTACTCTGTGCGTGCTGACATCCCCTTCTCCGACACGTTCCGCACAGCGATTTCGGTCAATGATCGTCAGCGCGATGCGTTCTACGACAATACCAACCCCAATATGGACGGCTTCAATAGCATCGACCGTGATGGTTTCCGGGTCGCACTTGCCTGGGATGCGACAGATCGATTGAGCGTTGATTACGCCTATTCGCAGAGCAATGTAAACGGTGAGCTGGATAACTGGAATAAGCCGACAGGCCTCAACCCCTCCACCGCTGCTTTGAATGGCTATCTCGCTGCCGGTGGTGATCCAGCAAACGTCCCTATCGACAGCACATCGCAAATTGCTACCGTTCAGGCACTTGCGGGTGGTGTCGCACAGTCAGTTCAGTTCGGTCTGCTACCTAATCTTCCACAGATACAGCAGTTCCTAGGTTGGTCAAATGACTTCGTAGACTGGGCCAATGGCGTACTGGACGACGGAGATTCATATTTTGGCGCCGGTTCGAGCGATGTTGCGAGCTTCGCCGATGTCGAAAACGAAACACACACGCTCACTGTAAATTACGAGCTCAGTGAGGCTGTCAGCATCAAATACATATATGGTGACAGAACCATGAATGACCGCTCACTTAGCGATCTCGACGGTATCGATAACTCAGTCGCGTCAGGTGTAAGGAGTAGCTTGACTCTTCAAACCATTGGTGGCGCCTTGTTTGGTCAAGTTGTCCCTGCCTCTCTACCGTTCTGCACAGCTACCTTCCAAGCTGGGCCTTGTCCCGCTGGGCAAGAGGCTGCGTTCACAAATATTCCGATCGTATCGGATGATCCTCGAGACCCGACTGTACCGACGTATAATTTCAGCTTGGCTTTGGACATGATCGATGCGATTAACGCCAATGGTGATGACGGTATTTTCTGGACCGACCTCGCCAACAGCTACGAGCAGGAAAGCCACGAACTGCAGATTTTAGGCTCAACTGATTCGTTGGATTGGGTCGTCGGCTTCTACGATTGGGAAGATTTCGGCGAGATGCGAAATATTCAGAATCCAACTTACACTTTAGCGAGCTCTGCAAGCCGCGGTTTTGACGCAGGCGGCGATGCGCAATCAGTCTTTGGCGAAGTCACATGGCGCGCCTCTGACAAGTGGTCATTTACCGCAGGTCTTCGTTATAACGAAGAGACAAAGTACATGACCTACCGCTGGCGCGACTTTCCTGCCGGAGGCGTTGAGGCTTATATTGGAGCAGCTATTGGTGACTCCATCGCAAACTCGCTCACCATAAGCGGTACCGAGGCGTTTGTGAGAAGCCAATTCCCAGCGGGAACGCCTGAAGAGATTGTACAGGCGCAGGTAGATGGAGCGGTTGCCTCGCTAACACTTCAAAATACACCCAGAAGTCTGACGTTCGGCTACGTGGGTGACCTTGATGGTATTGGTAATATCCCAGAAACACCCGGCGTTTATGGCAATTACAACGAGCAGGAGTTCAGCAATACGTCCGGCCGTTTAGTGGCCGAGTACAGCCTGGATGACAACACTAACTTCTATGCGAGCTACACCACCGGTTATCGTGCCGGGGGTTTTAACGGCGGCGCGTTCAATAGTGATACCGGCACAGGTGATGACTTCTCCGAGGAGACGATCGCCAGCTTTGAAGTGGGCGTGAAATCAACCCTCGCTGATGGTCGACTGCGCATCAACGGCGCGTACTACAGCTACGATTACGATGACGTTCAAGTCAGCGTGGTTAAGACGGACTCTGGATCAATCTCTACCGACGTAGTTAATGCGGCTAAATTCAGCACTGAAGGGCTGGAACTAGATATTGCTTGGTTGGCCACTGACACTCTCCAGTTGCGTGCCCAGTATGCCTACACTAATCGTGACTTCGACGACTACCCGATCTATCTAGGCTTAAACATTCCGCCATCACAAGGTCTGACACCCGATAATGAGTACAACCTCATCATGGATTGGGCACTTTTGAACGCAGGTGGTAACTCGTTAGACTTCCAACTGTCAGCAGCTTATAAAGATGAGACGGTGAGCATAAATACCGTGCCCGGCAACTACGGAAGTGGCAATAACCCGGTTCCGGTGAACCTAGATCAAGCAACTAACCAGGAAAGAACGCTTGTCAATGCACGTCTAACCTTCAGCAGAGAACTCGAGGATAGTCGTAGCGTTAGCCTCGCGCTCTGGGGTCGCAATATTACGGATGAAGAGTACCGCACGTTTGGGTACAACTACGGCCCATCGCTGGGCTATGCCGTGCATCAGTGGGGCAACCCGGCGACCTACGGTCTCGATATTCGACTCGATCTATAAGCAAGTCGTTTGATAGGAACCCGCCGGCTGGCGGGTTTTTTTTGTCTCGGTAAATTGTTGGTATTACCCTGCTACCGAAACACGGATCAAACCCAGCTAAAAACTGGTCTCGCGCGCTAAAGATGCGAAAAACTCATAACTAAGGAGACGGCATGAACGATTCTTACCCAGAGGGCTTTGCCTTGGTCATTGGCGGCAGTGGCGGTGTTGGCGAAGCCATCTGCCGAGAACTCGTTGCATCGGGTGTTCCGCTCATGCTGAGCTACAACAGCAATCAAGCGCGAGCTGAAGCGCTCGTTTCTGAGTTTGGCTGTGATGGCAGTGGCGTGTCGTGCTGTCGCATATCTCTGCAGGAGATTGATACGCTAAAAGCCGCTGTCGATGAGGGCCTCAAACACCACGGTCGTCTGCACTCAGTGTTTATCGCCACGGGCTACGACATCCCGCAGTCACCCATTTCAGAGGTCACTCCTGAGCTTTGGCAGCGGGTTATGCGCTCCGATGCGGAGGGCGCATTCAACGCCATTTATGCGACGCTGCCCCATCTGCGCGCTGGGGGTGGCGGCAGCTACCTCCACATCAGCTCTGCGGGACTATTAAAATACCCACCGCTCGACATTCTTTCAGTTGCACCCAAAGCGGCTGTCGAGGAGCTAATCAAGGGCGTTGCCAAAGAAGAAGGTGTCAACGGCATCCGCGCCAATAGCATCGCTATTGGTGTAATCGAGACGGGAATCTTCCTCCGTCTAAAAGAACAGGGGGTATTTGATGACGCGTGGATCGACACCGTAAAAAACGCGCTACCGCTACAGCGGTTTGGTCAACCAGAGGAGGTTGCCAAGATGGCCGTCTTTCTCGCCTCAAACCACGCAGCCTACACGACAGGCCAACTGATACCCGTCGACGGCGGCTTTGGTGTTTAAATATCGCCATCGCCGCACATGCGCGCTTCAGGGCATTTGATCTATAAATGCTCGCCTGATGGCGCGCTTATCAAACTTCTCCGTCGCGCCACGCATCAGTGGCTCCTCGGTCAAGCGGATATATTTCGGTATTTTGTAAGCCGCGATACGTGACTTTAGCCCGCTGCGAATACGATCTTTCGTGACCACACTGCCATCGACCCGCACAATCATGGCAAGCTCTTCGCCCATCACCTCGTCGGGAATACCAAACACAACGCATTCTTTAACCCCGTCTATCTGGTAGCAGGCTTGCTCCGTATCGCCCGGAAAGATATTTTCGCCTCCACGGATGACAATGTCCTTAATCCTTCCTGTAATGTGTAGATAGCCGTCATCATCAACGTAACCTATGTCCCCGGTTTTCATCCAGCCGTCTTCGGTAAAAATAGCCGCGTTGGCATCAGGTTTGTTCCAATAACCCAAGGTACAGGCCATACCCTGCATTTCGATTTCACCGGCCTCACCTGTTGGCAAAACTGTGCCATCCGGCGCGGCACATCGCACCTGCATGATAGGTGACTGTACGCCTGCCGCAGCCGGTTTCGCATCAAAAACCGCCCCTGCAGCTTGGCTCCCAACAGCCAGAGTCTCGGTCAATCCATAACCGCCTGAGGCATAGGCCTGATCAATTTTTGTCTCAATGATACCGGGAAGATCCGACGGCATTGCAGCTCCGCCCGATGACACACGTTGCAGTGACGAAATGTCGAATTCGTGCAGATTGGGCTGGGTCAGTAGATCCTTTACCAGGGCGGGCACGCTGCTGAACAGCGTTACGCGCTCGCTTTCGATGAGTCGCAGCGCCTCCTGTGCGTCCCACTTGGCAATCATGACAATCCCCTGCGCGGTAACTAGGGGCAGTACAAACGAGCCCAAAAGCCCTGTCGCGTGAAATAACGGCACGTTAAGCAAGGCTTTTTCTTGCAGTGCGCCACCTCTGAGCTCACGTAGCCCACCTTCAACGGTCATGGTCAGCATGCCCGTAAACATCATGTTAAAGACTGCCTGCGACAGCGCCTGCTGACAGTGAATCACACCCTTGGGTGCTCCCGTGCTGCCCGAGGTGTACAAAATCAGACAGACCTCATCGGCACTCGGTAGCGTCACCTCTGAAGGCGCGTCACTGCTGATCGCATCCTCAAAACAGACACCGCGGCGAGATCCTGGCTCTGACCGCTCATAAACCACCAACCGTCGCTCGGTTGGAAGTAGAGCATCGAGCATGTGGGCACGCTGATCATCGCAAAGAAGCCAAGAGGCTTCACAATCGTTAACGGCAAAGGCCAGCTCTGGGGCCTGGCCCCAACTATTGATAGGGACAACCGTAGCACCGGCAAGAAAAGCCGCAGTGAAGCCAATGAGCCACTCAGCATTGTTGCGCATGGCAATGGCAAAACGATCACCGGACTTCATGCCCTCTGACTCTAGAAACGCCCGCAGTGTGTCCGCTCGCGCAAAGAACTCGGCAAAACTCAGACGTGTGTCACCAGAAACAATAAAATTAAGGTCGCCATGTCCACGTGCATTTTGAATGATTTCGGTGAGTGTTTGCGGCGCATGCTTGAAACCCGGTAGCGTTCCTCGGGCTGTCGCTGTCTCACAAACCTCAAAGAAAGCGCCTTGCGCAGTCAGTTCCTCGATAGTGGTGGTTATTGACACGGGAATCCCCTTCTCTCGTTTCGCTCAGTGTATCCAGCGATAGCTACTTAAGGCGATGATCCATACAACCGCGTCGTAATCCATTTGAAGGCCCCGTAATCCATTTGCACACCATCTATAGGTAGGCAGTCCAGCCTCAGCCGTTATACTTTCCCTGATCCTTTATTTTGGAAACGAGTCACATGATGATCGCCACCGATACCCCGCGCTGTCCCTTGCCCATGCCTATGGGTTGGTTTCAGGTGTTGTACTCGCATGAACTCAACGTCGGCGATGCCATTCCGGTCGAATATTTCGGGCAGGAGTTGGTGGTCTTCAGGACCGAAGCTGGCGACGCCAAGGTGGTTGATGCCTTTTGCCCCCACATGGGTGCACATTTGGGCTATGGCATTCGCGAGCAGACCGGTAAAGGACCCCGAATCGTAGGGGATAGCATCGAGTGCCCATTTCATGGCTGGCGCTGGAACGGCGATGGCCAGTGCACGCACATCCCTTACGCGAAGAACATGCCGCCGCGCGTCGCCAAAGGTGAGTCGATTCTGGGCTCTTGGGACGTCCGCGAGATCAATCAACAGATTTTAGTGTGGTACCACCCGAACAAAGAAGCGCCCTCGTGGGAGCCAGAAATTATCCCCGAGGCGCAAGCCAATCATCCCGACTGGGGAGAGATGATCATCCACACATGGGACGTTAATACGCACATGCAAGAAATGGGTGAAAACGCAGTCGACGCAGCGCACTTCTTGTACGTCCACGGTACGGATGATGTACCGGAAGCCGCTTTTCAGAATTTTGATGGACATATTCGCGAGGGCAAGTTCATCACCCGACAGCCTACGCCACGCGGCATTGTCGACGGTGCGATAGAAACACGCAGTCAAGGCGCTGGCCTCTCCGTCGTCCGCTTTACGGGCATATACGACACTATATTGTTAGCCAACGTCACCCCGGTTGGTCCCGAGAGAACCTATGCGACCTATGCCTTTATCCAGCCAAAGGCAACACAGGACACGTTGGGAAAAACTGTCGGAAAAGCGATCATTGGCAACATTTGCCAGCAAATGTCGGAAGATCAGATCATTTGGGATCGAAAAAAATACTTCGATCGCCCGCTTTTATGTGACGGTGATGGACCCTTTGCGAAGTTTCGTCGCTGGTTCAGCCAGTTTCTAGTCGAGCCCGCCGCCTAGCATCGGGCACGCTGACAACGCCACATCTGAAGCGCAGCTGACGAAAGCCACGAGAGGTGAGGCTGTGTTTAGAGCGAAAAACAGAGATCTAGCATAGCGGTCCAACAGCTGCTCAAAATCCGTTAAGTCGCGCATAACGATCACGGTGATAGCTTGAGGACCCGAGAAGCTGGTTACAAACCCGAGAGCGCTTCAGGAATAGTCCCATATCCATCTCTTCGGTCACGCCCATACCGCCGTGTAGCTGCACCGACTCCGAACTGATGAGCGTCAAGCAATCATTAGCAAGCGCCTTGGCACTACTGACCAAACTACTCGTGTTTTGCGCATCGTGATCCAGGGCCACAAGTGCCGCCGCTACAGCACTGTCTGCCAGTTCAAGCTCGCAGTACATTTGGGCACATCGATGTTGTAACGCTTGAAAGGTACCTAGCTTGACATCGAATTGCTCTCGCTCGCCAAGGAAGGTCACTGTTCGCTCGAGCGCCTCACGCGCAGTGCCCATCATCTCAGCAGCGAGCACAGCCGTCGCTTGGTCTAAGGTCTTTTGGAGGCCTCCCCGAATATCAAGGCCCTCAAGCCACTCGATGGTCTCCGTCTGAAGTGCCTCGAACACCACCGAGCCACTGTCGTGCAGGTCCATCAGACGCCTACCACTAGCAGTAATACCCCGAGAATCCGCGCTGACAAGGGCCACACCAAGCTCGCCAGACTCGCGCCGAGCGACAGAAAAAATAAGGGAACACATCGGTGCATCGAGCACGCGAATTTTACGCCCACTCATAGTACCGGCACGTTCAGCTACCACGATACTATCGGGATCGAATGCCCTCCCCTCATCCAGAGCTAGCGTAGACGTGCTGTCACCCGACAGCATGGCGGGGAGATACCGCTCGATCTGAGCCCTTGAGCCACAATTGAGAAGTACGTTCTGTCCCATCACAACGCTCGACAAGAGTGGGCTTGCCACGAGGCAGCGTCCCGCTTCCTGCGCAATCGCACCCAATCCAAGCCAGCCAAAATCGAGACCGTCATAGACTTCGGGAACGGTAATCCCAGTCAACCCAAGCGCCACCATGTCAGACCACAATTCAACGTCGTAGCTGATATCAATCGGCTCATGCTCTAGCGCTCGCAGGCGGCTGATTGGCGCTCGTTCAGCAAAAAACTGCGCCACTGTCTCGCGCATCATTAATTGCTCAGCATTCAAGATCACGACTTAACCTCTGAGGTAGGCATGCTCAACGCGCGCTTGGCTATGATATTCAACTGGACCTCACTGGTACCTCCAGCGATGGTCAGGGCTTTGTTAAAGGCCCACTGCTTCACCATTTTGCGCAAACCTTCAGGCACGCATTCGTCCTCCATGGACAGTCCTTCATCACCCAGAGCTCGCAAAATTAGCTCGTCTTTCGTCTGTGTCTCGGTCGTACCCAGATGCTTCATCAATAACGGCAATCGGGGGTCTGACTGTTTAGCCTTTCCCTGCCAGTAAATACGCTCACCCAATTGACTAATGGCCTGCTCGCGCATGAGGTGCTGTGCAATATCACTGCGAAGCTCTGAGTTCCCCAGCCGACCATCTTGATCAACACCTACCGCGTAGTGAGCCAACTCCAGCAAAGACATCGCCGGTTTTTCCAGCATGCCGTCAAATGCGGCCATCATCTTGCGCTCGTGCTTCAGTAGTTCTTTAGCTACCGCCCATCCACCATTCAACTCACCAACCAAGTTGGCTTTGGGCACCTGCACATTGTCAAAAAAGGTCTGGCAAAACTCGGATTCGCCACTGATTAATTGAATGGGCGACGTAGACACTCCCTCACTGGCCATATCAATGAGTAAAAAGCTGATGCCTGCCTGCTTGGGCGAGGCATCACTCGTTCGAACAAGACAAAAGATCCAGTCGGCCTCATCCGCCTTAGTCGTCCATATTTTGGTCCCATTAACAAGAAAGTGGTCACCACAGTCCTCGGCTTTGGTTTTCAGATTAGCTAAGTCCGAACCCGCAGACGGCTCTGAATAGCCTTGCGCCCACCGGATCTCTCCGCGGCAAATGGCCGATAAGTGCTCACGCTTCTGCGCCTCACTGCCATAAACCAACAACGCCGGGCCCAACATCCATAGCCCCTGACAATACAATGGTGGGCGGCATTGCAGCCGCGCCATTTCTTGCTTCAAAATCTTTGCCTGCTCTGGCGTCAGCCCAGCACCGCCGTATTCGACAGGCCACTCGGGCGCGGTATACCCCCTGTCGCGACAGGCCTCAAACCACTGCTTTGCATCCGCACTTGGAAATACACGTCGGCGACCGCCCCATATCTGCTCTTCGCGGACGATAGGTTGGCGCTGCGAGGCCGGACAATGCGTCTTCAGCCAGGCCGACACTTCGGTTCTAAACAGAGCTAATTGATCTTGACTCAAATGTCACTCCTGACTGAATAGGGATCACGGATGCTAGCGCTGCATGCTCAGTCTCGTGAGGGTCGCTGTCATCGTCCTTTTTGTCTAGAGAATGACGACTGTCCATTTTGACCAGCGATTCTAATTGGCCTAGTTTATCGTTATCAGACTCCGTCACTGACAGAGTGACATGATGCACCAACAGGAGAGAGACAGTGGCACAAGCAGCAGACTACGGTTTAGGGCCAAACACCTACCCAAGAGGCTGGTTCATCGTAGCCGAGAGCCGAGAAATTGATAACGGACCGATTGGCGTCACCTTTTTCGGTCGCGACTTTGCGCTCTATCGTGGCGAGAGCGGTAACCCCGTCATGCTCGACGCCTACTGTAAACATATGGGCACCCACCTCGCGAAAAATACGAGCGCCATGCTGATTGTAGCGGACGTGGGCGGCAAGCATGTCGAGGGTGACTCCATCCGATGTCCCTACCACGGCTGGCGCTATAGTTCGGAAGGTCACGTTGATGACATTCCCTACCACGACGGGCCCTGCCCCAAATCGGCCTCGATACGCTCTTACCCTGTCGTCGACAACATGGGCTGCATCATGATGTGGTTTGACGAAGACGGCGCAGAGCCTGACTACGCGGCCCCCTATCTCGAGCAGTGGGACGAGGGAGGATGGGTTCATTGGGACCTAGACCACCTACCTGAGCTAGAGCTCCATCCGCAGGAGGTGCTGGATAATATGTGCGACAACCGACATCTCGGTCCGACACATGGCGCCCCTTGCGAATACTTTGAGAACGAAATGCGCGACCACGTACTCATCCAGCGTCAAGGCGGTGCGATGACGCTCTACGGCGGCGCGATGTTATACACCACCACTTGGTATACGGGGCCAGGTGTGTTGCTGTCAAAGCAGGTCTGGGGCGATGCGACGCAGTTCGAGATGATCGCAAATACGCCGGTTAGCGACGGGAAAATCAAGTCGTGGCACGGCTGTCTCGTCAAGTCTGCAACGGGCACTATTACAGCAGAGGACAAGGAAATGGCCAAAGCCATTCAGGCGGGAGCGCTCGAAGCTTTCTCCAAAGACTTTGAAATCTGGCAGAACAAAACACCCGCGCTGAAACCCATGGCGATGAAAACCGAGGGGCCCTTCCTGAAGGGACGTAAGTGGTACAGCCAGTTTTACGCGGCGAGGGATGACATCGGTTCGACACAGACAGCCGTCAATGGCATCTACCACGTACCCGGGGTGCAAACGCCCGCGGATCGAAATCACGCTATCGATGACGGTCTGCCGATATAAAGACCCACCGAGCCGGGGCTCGCTAAGGCCCCTCCCGTCTTAGACTCGGGTTCGCCGAAAACGCAAGACACAACGCGCGGCCGTTAATGATGGCATTGTCATCATTCATAAGTATGACGCGGATTGAGGCAAACACCCCGTATAATGCGGTCGCACGTGAGAATGACCTCACGCCCTTCGGAATGATTGAGCACTGACTATGGACCACCCCACCGATCGCACAGCGTTTGCGCTCCGAAAACTGCTGGTCCCGGCAATCATTCTTGCTATCTCCGCAGGGGTTTACCTGGTGCTCGTTGGCACTAAACCCCAGCTGGGCACGACTCCCAAGGAACCCGTGCCGGTTGCCGTACGGGCCATGACGGTCAATCCCACGACCATCAGCCTCAGCGTCACCTCCGAAGGCAACGTGCAACCCAAAATAGAAACCAAGCTGGTTTCGCAGGTTGCGGGAGAAGTCGTTAGTATTTCTCCCAACCTCGCCTCCGGTGGCGAGTTTAAGCAAGGTGATGTCCTCCTGCGACTCGATCCGAGGGACTATGAGATCGCGCTCGCCAGAGCCCAAGCAAATCGCAAGCGGATGCAGGCAGAAAAACGCTACGCGGACGAGGAGGCAGCTCGCATCCGCTCATTGTATGCAGACGAGCTGGCAAGTGTGGCAGAACTGCAAAATATCGAGCGTTTGCAAAGTGTCGCGCAAGCCGCTGCAGACGATGCGGCAGCGGCTGTCGATCGCGCCAAAATCGATCTCGCGCGAACTGTATTTGTCGCGCCGTATAACGGGCGTGTGCGAGACGAAGCCGTGGATTTAGGCCAATTTATTCCCAAGGGCGCGACGATGGCGACGCTTTATGATATCGATCGACTGGAAGTTCGATTGCCGCTGGCCGACGCTCAGCTGGCCTACCTGAACCCAAGCTTCGCACAAACCGGCCTCGCCGATGACACGCCAGCTAATGTGACATTGACCGCTAATTACGCCGGTAGCACCCAGATGTGGGACGCGAAACTCCTGCGAACAGAAGGCGATATTGCAACAAAAAGTCGGTTTTTACATCTGATTGTTGAGGTTTCTCAGACGGTCAATGACAACGGCGTACGGTTGCCTGTGGGCTTGTTTGTCGACGCTAAAATAGAAGGCCGCTCCGTCGACAATTTAGTATCAGTTCCGCGAACGGCGCTTCGGCCTGACAACGCCGTCATGGTCATCGACGAGGCGAGTCGCCTGCATTTTCGACCCGTTTCGATTTTTAAATTATCGGACCAAACTGCGCTCATCTCTGACGGCCTTGCCACAGGCGAGCGCATTAGCATCTCACCACTGCAATTTGTGGTCGAGGGCATGCCCGTCACCGTCATCGAATAAGGCTGTTATATGCCAAAGCTCATCGCTTGGTTCGTCGATAACCCCGTCGCAGCAAACTTGCTGATGTTCATCCTAATAGGGTCAGGTTTGCTTGCCCTGCAAGATGTCAGAAAAGAGGAGTTCCCTAACGTTGAGGCGCCGGTGGTAATGGTCACCGTACCTTATTTGGGCGCTGCGCCGGCCGAAGTGGAGACGGGTGTTTGTGCGCGGATTGAGGAATCGATCGACGGTATCGAAAATATCATCAAGGTGCGAACGACCGCTGCCGAAGGGCAATGCAATGTTGCCGTTGAACTGGACATGAACGCCGACAAAGCGAAGGCGCTCGATGATATAAAAGCACAGGTCAACGCGATATCAACCTTTCCCGCCAATACCGAGCGCCCCATCGTCTCGCAAGTCACGATGCGCAGTTTAGTCACACAAGTCGCGGTGCACGGTGACACAGACGAGCAATCCCTCAAGAACATCACGGAGGCCATTCGTAAGGACCTACTCGAGCTTCCAGAAGTCAGCCTTGTTGAGACGCTTTACATGCGAGCTAACGAGGTGTCAGTCGAGATTTCCGAGGCTACATTGCGGCGCCATCAACTAACGCTTGCTCAAGTTGGGCAGGCTATCCGTAATTCGAGCATCGATATTCCGGGCGGTTCAGTAAAAGCGGAGTCAGGCGAAATTCGACTTAGGAGCACCGGTCAGCGCTACACGGGACAAGACCTAGAGAACATCGTGGTCGCAAGAGAACCAGGTGGTGGGCGCCTCCTACTGCGCGACATCGCCACGGTCAGAGATGGATTTGAAGACGTCGATCAATACGCTGAGTTCAATGGTGAGCAGGCAATGATGATTCAGATTTTTCGTATCGGCAGTGATGACGCCATCGAAATTTCAGAGGCGGTTCTCGCCTACGTAGCACAAAAGGAGCGAGCGTTACCCGAGGGTATTCACTTTACGATTTGGAATAACGAAGCCGATGAACTCATTGGTCGGCTTGGGACCATGATGAACAATGCCCTGAGCGGACTGCTGCTGGTTATTATCAGCTTGTCGTTATTCCTCAAGGTGCGCTTAGCGCTGTGGGTAAGTGCGGGCATACCCGTTGCTATTTTCGGCGCCCTCGCCTTTTTCCCCTCAACCGATCTGAGCATCAGCACGCTGTCGTTAATGGGCCTGTTGCTGTCATTGGGGGTCGTTGTAGACGACGCTATCGTAGTCGGGGAGCGCATCTACACGAAAGAGCAAGAGGGTTTCGATGCGCGCACTGCGGCAATTATGGGGACGAGCGAGGTCGCAGTCCCTGTTTTCTTTGGTGTGCTAACGACGATAGCTGCCTTTATGCCGCTACTTAGCGTCGACAGCAACCTCGGTCAGTTCTTCATATCCATCGGCGGCACTGTCGTCCTGTGCCTCATTTTTAGCATCGTCGAGTCACAGCTCATTCTTCCCTCGCACTTAGCGCATCGAAGTCAAACAAAAGCAACAAAGAGCCGACTTGCCAGACGTTGGGGAGCTATTCAAGACCGAATTGCGGGCTCTCTCGGGCACTTTGCTAGCCATCGCTACAAACCGTGGATCGAGTGGGCGATAGACCATCGCTACACAACGCTATCGATCGCCCTCGCTATGATGATTGTCATGGGCGGCATGATGGCAAGTGGTCGTGTGGTGTTTCAGTTTTTCCCTTCGGTATCGGGTAATAACGTTGTCGCGCGTGTCGTCATGCCAGAGGGATATCCGCTAGCGGGAACCCAAGCCGTTGTAGAAAAAATACAGGCCTCCGCAGTGGAAACTCGCCGCATCGTCGACGGCAATCGAAGCGACGGTAGTTCGGCCTTCAAAAATGAACTGTCGTCGATTGGCGTGACCATTACCCAAGGTGCGCTCGTCATGATTGGAGCCACGGGATCACATGTGGCGGAAATCTCGCTCAATCTGGTTCCCTATCGCGATCGAGGCGGCATGACGCCGCAGGAGGTCGTAAACCTCTGGCGCGATTTGACACCACCGATACCGGACGTGGTGGAATTAAGCTTCTCGGCTGATGCAGTATCGCTCGGCGCCGATATCGATCTCGAACTGAGAGGTCGCGATATTGAACAATTAGGCCGTGCCGCAGCATCATTGACCAACACATTGGAGAGCTATGGGGGGCTGTACGACATCAGCAATAGCTACCGGTCAGGAAAACGTGAACTGGCGCTAAAGGTACGTCCAGAAGCAGAATCATTGGGTCTGACACAGGCGGACTTAGGTAACCAAGTGCGAAATGCGTTTTACGGCTTCGAAGCTCAGCGTGTGCAGAGAGGCCGTGATGACGTCAGAGTCATGGTGCGCTTTCCGGAGGATGACCGCAGATCGCTGGCAAGTCTTGAAAGCATGAGCATAAGACTCCCTGATGGCATTGAGGTGCCAGCTTTATCAGTGGCAACGTTGGTTCCAACCATGGGTAATTCGACCATTAACCGAACAGATGGGCAACGCACAATTAATATCGTCGCTTCGGCTGATCGAAATCGAGTCGCACCAGAGACCATCTTGCTCCAAGTCTTTAAAACACATGTGCCGAAGCTGTTAGAGGATTATCCGGGCGTATCCATCTATCAAGCTGGTGAAGCAGAAGAGCGTGCGCGTGCACTTAGCGGCTTGGTTAGTGCAAGCCTGGTGGCGCTCATGGTGATCTATGCACTGCTTGCCATACCCCTAAAGTCCTACCTACAACCACTAGTGGTCATGGCGAGCATCCCCTTTGGCTTTATCGGGGCCATCCTCGGTCACCAAATCATGAACTATGACCTTGTCTTCTTTTCGCTACTCGGGATGATCGCGCTCGCAGGCGTGGTCATCAATTCAAGTCTCGTATTGGTGGACTTCATAAATCGAAATCGCAGGCTTCACGGCATGAATGTAAGAGATGCGGTGATCGATTCGGGCATGTCACGGTTTCGGCCTATCTTCCTCACCTCGGTCACTACGTTCATGGGACTGCTACCGCTCATGGTCACACGCGACTTCGATACGGCACCCTTTGTGCCCCTAGCGGTCTCACTCGGCTTTGGCGTCGTGTTTGCAACGGCAGTCACACTGATCTTGATACCCGCGTTGTTTGTCATTCTCGAGGATGTCTTGTCTCTTTTTAGGGAAGAGAGACAACCAACCGCAGTTGAGGCCATCGATACAACGCTTACCGCTGAGAGCTAAAAGCCAAAAGCTAGGGGCCAAGAGCTAAAAGCTAATTATCGGACGGCACCAATTCCGCTAAAGCTTGATAGTCTAGGTCAATACCAAAACATCGAGGCTGCGTCGCGGCGAGTGCCTGCGGTGTTTGATAAAACTCCGGGGCGCCAATCGCCAAAACGGCCACCCGCTGACCGTAATGCAGTCGTTCAGCATTTATCGGGGCTGCCGTCTCGGCATCCACGATAACAATCAAGTCGGGCACCATGGCCAAGGGTCGTCCGTCTACCATTGCCACCAGGTATTCATTTTTGATGGTAATTGAACAGACCGCGTTGGGGTCATGAAAATCTTGTATCGACAGATCACCGACATCGTACCCACCCACGGTGCGTGTACTGATCGACGCTACTTTTCCAGAAAAAATCTGATGGATAGCGCCGTAGACAGACTCGTTAAACAACGCTCGCAAGGCGGGCATAAGTTGGTTGATAGGGCCGCGCTGCTTGCGTAACAGCTGTCCCAGTTTCAAGGAAAAACTGACCGTACCCGAAATGACTGACGCTTTCAGTTCCGCACCAGACATCGGGTGTTCCGCAACGGTAATCATACCCCCAGCGGCAGCCGCAAAAGCGCGAATGTGGTGCTCGTAGGTGACCGTATCGGCCGTCTCGAAGGTCGCGGTATTTCCGGCATAATCCATGGCCAGTGCAGGCGTTGGCGTCACTCCGGCAATGGCGTAGCTCATCATTTGAGCCTCTGGGAAAGCGCGCCCCATACCATCACCATCGACGACAGGCACACCACGGACAGCAGCCGCCATCAGTGGCATGAGGGAGTTACCGCCCCCAATTTCAAATGAAGCGACTGCGGCAATTGACCGACCCATCAGTCGCTCGTAACGGTCTAGGACTTGAGAGGCCTCGTCGACAGAGGGAAGTAGCTCAAGGGATACAGTCGGGGCACCGACGCCACCAATCGGCACCACAAAATCTTCATCACGCAATGCCTCTGGCGCTATCAAAGTGACGCCGTCCGTCTGCACCAGTGTTTGCTTAGCAATCAATGCCGGCAAATACGGGTCGCCGCCGCCACCCGTTGCCAAAAACACTGCACCCAACGCTAGGTCATCGATATCTGATGCAACGATTTTCATGATGCCCTCTTTGACGGGTCATCTAAGTCGCCCACGACAGTAACGCGAATACGCGTTGTTTCGGCAGCCATGTAGGGGATATCCAGCGCTTCAACGTTGATGGTAGACAATGTGTCTGCCGCGGCGCCCGCGCTCACCGCGGCCGTCTCGGCACGGGCCGTTACTAACTCAACCACCTCTGAGCGACTTTGTTTGGACGCCACATGCAGCATTTCGGCTTCACCACTCACTTGAGCAATAGATGCGCCAATTGCATTAGCAACATCGGCATTATCGGGCCTGACAATAGGACAGCCAGCTAGGTTATCACCAGGCACGAGAGCGGCGCCGCCACCCACCAAGATCACGGGTAATATCGCACCACCTGGTTTCATCTGATCAACCGCAGCATTGAGCTTAGCGAGAATCGTCTCATCAACAATGTCACACAGAGCCTCCGTAACGGGTGATGTAACAGCTGCGTCGGATATCGCTAATCGGCCACGAGACACAGCTATATCAGTCAGCGTCATGACATCTCCGCCAAAACAAAGGGCCTTCTGGCGTAACTCCCGCGCAACTGACTGAGGGCCACAAGTGCGACCGTCGTCACTCACTAAACTGCCGCCTCCGAGCCCAGTCGCAAGTACATCCGGCATACGGAAGTTTGTTCTGATGCCACCCACGTCGATAACCAGATTCGACTGGCGTGGAAAGCCATTCTTTAACACGCCAATATCCGACGTCGTACCGCCAATATCGATGACAATGGCATCAGAAAGGCCCGTTAACGCCCAAGCACCTCTAATCGAATTAGTCGGTCCTGAAGCAAATGTCAGTGCCGGATAGTGCCGAAGGCGCTCAAGGGTGATCAGCGTCCCATCATTTTGACTCACGTACACTGGGCATCTGAGTCCCAATCGGCTGCTCGACCCAGTAAACGCATTTGCGACCCTATCGGCAAAGGCCAGCAGGGCGGCATTCAGAATTGCCGCGTTTTCACGCTCGATGAGACCCAGCCCGCCTATTTGATGAGAAGGACAGATCGGAGTGTCGGGCAACGCAGCACGCAAGCGGTCCACCAGCGCCATCTCGAGTGCCGGTTGTGTTGGTGAGAACGCACAGGAGACAATAACAGCAGCTGGTTTAGCGTCATTAAGTGAGCGAATCAATGCCGTTACCTCGGCATCATCAAGGGGCGCCAGTTCCCGGCCGTCGTAAAGATGCCCCCCGTGAAGTAGGTAACTGCCGCCATCTGTCGACTTTACTAGGTCCTCTGGCCAGTCAGACCTTGGCATTAAACCTCGTCCGGCCGGCAAGCACACCCTTACCGCAGCAACCTTGGATAGCTGCTTTCGCTCGATCACCGCGTTAGTAAACTGTGTCGTACCAATGGTTAACAAATCAACTGCGGCTGGATCACACTCGGCCAAAATGACACGAAGCGCAGCCTCAATACCCGAGGCTACGTCGGCGGTAGTGGTAGCTTTGGTTCTTGCGACGACCGTTGTACCGTCCATCAGCACCGCGTCGGTGTGGGTGCCACCCACGTCTAAACCAATACGCATATTAGTCGCCTACGAATCCAAGACGCGCCAGTAGCCAATATAACAGCGCTGCAGTCAGCATGGCGTCGAGCGCCGCGACGGTTGTGATGCTGTTAATGATGCCCTCAGATGCGGCCAAGGCAACCCCTGCGCCGATAAACCAGGCGCCGAGTCCAGACAGATTCACTGGTCGATCATCCAAAACCTCGCTGACACGATAGTGTCCTGGGCGCACCACAAAATGGTCAACAATGACCACGCCGGCCACGGGGATAAAGACGACGGACAAATAAAAGAGAAATGTCACGAAACTATCCAGAATGTTCATCAGCCCGGCAGTGACTCCGAGAACCCCAAGTACCACGGTGACGTGACGCGCATCAAGTGAAGGAAACGACGCGGTAACCCCTAAAACTGCGCTGTAAAGGTTGAGCGCGTTTAACACCCATGACCCTGCAATGATGATGACAAAGGCTCCGAGCCCCAAGCCCAGGGTGAGCATGATGCCGATGATGTCATTTGTACCTAGAGCCAGGGCCGCCACAGCCGCCGCCCACATGACAAAAGGCTGCGCAATGAGATAACTAGTGCCACTGGTCACCAAGGCACCTTTTGATGAGCGCAAAAATCGCGTGATGTCCGGCATGATTATCGAACCGATGACAATCGATCCAACAATAGCGGAGATACCATCGCCCAAACTCATATCACCCGCTGATATCGCAAGCTCAGGTCCGTCTGTGCTTCGTGCCATTACCAGTAGCGCCACAGCCACACAGGCCAGTACGGGCATCATGAGTGTGGACACAAGATTAATCGCGCGAAAGCCGATGATGGTCGTGACCGTTATCAGAAAGCTGGCGGCAATCGTCACCAGTAATTTGGGCGGCACCAGCCCAAATAGATCGGCTGACAAACCCGCAATGGCAAGCCCGAATAGATTGAGATTGATGCCAAACCAGCCCAATAGCGATATAGAAAAAGCAATATTGACGATGCGTGCCCCTGTATCACCAAAGGCCAGTCGGACGAGTAAGTAGGAATTAAACCCAGTTCGGGCACCGACAGAGCCCATTAGCCAACCAATCAAAAAAATGATCGCTGACCCACCTAAGATCGCCGGCAACGACAGCTCGGAGCCAACGCCGGCGGATACTTCAATTCCGGCAATAAACGTTGGCAGCGAAAATGACACCATTGACGCGACTGCAGCAACACGAAACGCTGCGACTCGCTCAGCTAGAGGAACCGCGTGAGTGGAAAATTCGTCGTGATCAGAGATCTTACTCATTGGGCTTCTTCTGTGGTTGATGCGCTCTCACATGAAAATAACTACGCAGTAAGGCGGTCTTCATCCGCAGAGCCGACGTAACCGATGGACAACATAATGTGCTCCGCAGGCGGGTGAGGCAACACTCATAAACATCAATACCCACCTGAACCGTCGTCATAAAAAAAACCCGCGGACGAAGCCGCGGGCTTTTACAACTCAGGCTCTCACTTACATGGAGAATGAGAATCCAAGAATGAACGTACGTCCCCGCGGGCCTACGGGCCATGCTGTTTGAGTCGCAAAGGGCTCTTCGTCTGTTACGTTGTTAATTGCCGCGAATAGAGCGAGTTCATCACTCCAACGATAATTACCGTTGATATCTGTGATCATCACGGAATCAAAGAAGCCCGCATCACCATAAAGCGCCTGGTTGTCGCCCAGCCCCAACACAGACTCGATCTCATCAACGCCCTGCTTGCTCTGGTAGACAGTCTGCATACCCAGCGTCAGTGGTCCTCGATCCCAAGACAGGCTCAACATACCGGAGGTTTTAGGTCGCTGCACTTCCTCTAGCTCGGGATCAACATCAGCATCGTCGAGCGGATTGAAGAAACGATCTAAATTTTCCTGGCGTGACGCCACTGCACGGACTGTGAACATATTGTCACCGACCGCAAACTCATAAGACGCAGACAAATCCACGCCCTCCGCTTCTAGGTTTGCAAAGTTAATCTGCCCGGTTTCTAGGAAGTTCAGACCACCGTCTGCTCGTCGCGTAAACGAGTTACAAAATCCCAGGCTGGGGTAGGAAGCCGAGTCGTAACAACCTTGCAAGATATCTGCGGCTCCCACAGCTGATATGGCGTCCTCAATTGTGACATCCCAATAATCAACTGAGATCAACAAACCATCCACAAAGCTGGGGGCCAAGACCACACCAAAGGTATCCGTATCTGCAGTCTCGACACCGAGGTTTGGATTGCCGCCTGACACACCATTAAAGCGGGCTGTCAGTGGGTTTTCCCAAGCGTAGTTACCCGACGAATCGAAAATGGCGGAATCTGCTACACCAATGGTCTGAAGTGCAGCGGCACAGTTTGCGGCGCGCACTGACGAACCCTCGTCAACGCGGAGAACATCGCAGGGATCTTCGTTCTTGTTGACGGTGATGGGCAGCTTGGGATCGTATAGTTCAGAGATATTAGGCGCCCTTACTGCTTCCGATGTGGTAAACCGGAATCTCACGTCATCAATAGGGGCCCACGTGGCGCCAAACTTCCACGACGTTGCCTCACCCAATGTCGAGTAGTCTGCTTGACGCACCGCCGCATCAATCGTCAACTCTCGTGCAAACGCGCGATCCGCAAAGATCGGCAGCCTAATTTCAGCAAATACATCCGTTACATCGTAGTCGCCGCCAGTATTGAACTGCTGGGTGTTGTCGAACGAGGTGAAGCCGAACAACCACGGCGATACTTCACTCACCTGCGCCCCCGGCGTAAACGACGTGCCCTGCGGCAAAATGCCGAGTGTCAATGGGTCCAAACGGTTATCGCTTGACTCGTCGCGATACTCAATGCCAGCTGCATAGCCAATAGGACCGTCCAAGAAGCCACTGAGGACATCAAACGAACCGACGGCCGTCACGTTCACAACAAACTGTTCTATCTCTAGCTCGTCTGTTAAACGCTGCGTAATGAAGTTCTGTGCCTCTGGACTGGCAGCGTATGTGCCGAACGGATTGAGCGGCTGGCACTGACCATCACCGGGCGTGAACGTGTAATAGCGATCACTGTAGAAGCTGCCTTCTGTGTAGCCATTTGCCCATGCAAAGTAGTCGATGGGGTAAGCCGCAGTGGAATCCAAGTCTGAACGACAGACGGGGTTACCGTTGGCATCTGCAACCGTATCCATTGCCGCATAGAATCGGTCAAGCAAAATGCTAGTTTCTTCCGATTTCTGCTCAAACATACCTTGGTTCACAGAAAACTCGACCATGTGATCTTCCGATGGCTGCCACTCGAGGCCCGCGACAACGCGTGTAGTCTCGCGCGTGTACTCAGCTCCATCGTCATGCCAATCAAGTGCGTCTTTCGTAAAAATAAGGTAACCCACTTGATCCATGACTGGCTGCAGCTCAGATGGCAAGTAAGGGTTATCAGGCGTAATTTCGAGTGTATCGAAGAAACCGTCGTACTCTGCGAAAGTCTGGGTCTCAGCTTTCACATACTTTGTTTCAAGGAAACCTTTGAGCGTATCGCTAAACTCATAGCTCACATTGAAATTTACAACCTGCCGATCGGTCTCTGGATACAGCGTATCGCGGTTATGTTCGGCGTAAGCACTATCACCGCCCGTACTGAGCAGACCATCAATCAAAACGCCGTCCTGGTTAACGCGAACGCTGCCATCGGGGTTAGTCAACCAACAACCAGCGAGGTAGCCAACTCGACCGCCCTCTGATTCCTGGCAGTCAGCAACCCCGTTGCCGTTGATATCGACGTAAATATCACTGCGACCACCAAAACCGGGGGCAACCGAGCCCTCGTGCGATGTCAGCCAATAACCGACATCTCTCAGTATTGTGC